>Ga0180438_10001892_pt1 | contig 35776 bp, 30 predicted proteins | sample SS_ome_12_FD_132455 | JGI IMG/M metagenome (GOLD analysis project Ga0180438, IMG submission 132455) | Hypersaline lake sediment archaeal communities from the Salton Sea, California, USA - SS_3_D_2 metaG | ecosystem: Environmental > Aquatic > Non-marine Saline and Alkaline > Hypersaline >... | reverse complement strand
GCCGCATCGTTACCAATGCCGCCGCATGACTCGGGGCCGATGTGGTCAGCTACTCCTTCATCGTGAGGAACTCTCATCCTCTACCTCCTGCCGATTTTAATCGACGCTTTCTGCCTGGCACTTAATTTCTCATTTATTTTAAAGAATCCTGGTAATTTACTCATATTTAAGTGATTCTACGGGATTGGCTACTGCCGCTTTAATAACATGTGAACTGATCGTTAAAATTGTAATCACTGAAATCACCAACAATGGCATTAAAAACAACCAACTGTTCACACTCATCCTATTGGCAAATGAGTTAAGCCATTGATTTATTCCCAAAAAGGACAATGGCAATGCAATTACATAAGAGATAAAAATCAATTTCAGGAAATCTTTTATTAATAAAAGAAAAATTCTTGACACACTAGCCCCAACAACCTTACGAATAGCAATTTCTTTGGTACGCTGGATAACCATAAAAGAAGAGAGGCCAAAAATACCCAGACTTGTAACAAATAGGGCCAGGAAAGAAAAAATACCGAATACTTTTCCTAAAAGTTCATCCGCCTTATACTGTTGATTGTAATAATCATCCAGAAAAAAATAATCAAATGGATTACCAGGAAAGAATTGATCATAGCGCTGGTGTACCAGGCGGATGGTTTCCTTGATATTTTGTGTATTAATTTTTAAGGCGAAAACTCCCCGGATGCCCCTGCCATACGGCATTAACCGAAAAATATGCGGCTCAAAAGCTTCCTTTAAGGACTGTTGATGATAATCTTTCATTACCCCAATAATAGTATAGAATTCTCCCCAATAATCAACCTGCTGCCCCACTGCTGTTTTGGAATCTTCAAATCCCATCCATTTAACGGCGGTTTCGTTGAGTATGAGCGCATCTTCATCTGTGGGGAATTCCTTTGAAAAATTCCTGCCATGAATAAATTTCAAATCAAACACATCGGCAAAATCGTAATCGATGCCCACGATCTGGTAATTTTTCCCTTTACTCGTATCTTCACCGGCCCTTCGGATTGCTCCTGCATCCCAAAATATTTGTCTCCCCGGTACTTCAGTTGCAACGCAAAACTTGTTTACATTAGAGTTGGTTAGAAGTGTCTCCTTAAAGGTGGTGAATGTCTCATTAAAAGATTCATCCCTGACACGCGGCGCTTTGACAACCAATGTTTGTTCAATGTTAAAGCCCAGGTCCTGGTTTTTCATAAAATTAATTTGCCAATAAACAGCAAACGTGCCGGCAATCAGCACAAATGCCATAACAAATTGAAAAACCACCAGGGCTTTTCTAAGGTCAATTCCTTTGGCTGCATTTCCCAATCTGCCCTTTAAGACGGCTGCCGGTTCAAAACTGGACATCGCTGTGATCGGGTATAAGGCGGACAAAAAAGCACCAACCAGGAACGTGGTTGGGACAGTTGTCCAGAACCAGCTCTCTCCCCAGATATTATAGTTCAAAGGTGTACCAGTGATTTGGCTGAAGAATGGTTTAAACAATTCCATCAGGCCAAATGCAATAAATATAGCAGCTAAATTGATGAGTATTGTTTCAAAGAGAAACTGCACCATAAGCTGACGGCGAGAAGCGCCGACTGCTTTGCGCAATCCCACTTCTTTGGCCCTGGTTAGGGAGCGTGCAGTGGAAAGGTTGATATAATTGACCCAGGCTATTATAATAATGAATAAGGCGATGATAAAAAGGAAATTTACCGAATCACGGCGGCCGTTGATTTCATATTCCTGCATAAAGTGCGAAGTAAGATGAATATCATTCAAGGGCTGCATCTTTAATTTGATTAATACTTTATACTTTCTCATCAGGTCACCACATGCAGATTCAACAAGATCATCTAACTTGTTTTCAAATGTCAGTGGATCGGCTTGCGGTATGAGCTGGACATAAGTGAAAACCCCTGTATGGCCCCAGGATTCATGGTATTCCGGGCCATACAATGAAAGAAGATTCTTATAGGAGAGAAGTATGTCAAATTTTAGATGAGAGTTTTGCGGAATATCTTCAAATATTCCAACGATTTTGTAATCGACTTTTTTATCCACACTAAAGGTTTTATCAATTGGGTCATGGTTGCCAAAATACTTTTTAGCAGTGGATTGTGAAATAAAAGCCTTATTCGGTTCACGAATACCATTCAATGGGTCGCCTTTAATGAATTTGAATTTAAGAATGTCAAGGAAGCTGGGCTCTGCAAAATACATTCTTTCTTCACTAAATTTGATGTCTCCAAGAGAAACAGAGGCGCGATATCTGAATATGCGTGCTATTTTTGCTACTTCCGGGTACCTTTCCCGTATCAGTGGCGCAGCCGGGGGGCAGCAGGAGGCAAACTTCACTGTTTTGCCTTCCTCGCTGGTACGCTCATATCGCAGCCGGTAAATTCGTTTACTGTTCTCATGAAATCTATCATAACTCTTCTCGAAACTGACATAGCGTAAGATGAGTAAGCAAGCTGTCATACCGACGGCAAGCCCCAGGATATTAATGAGTGAAAACAGTTTTGTTTTTTTTAAGTTCCGGAAAGCGCTTTTGAAATAATTATAGAACATTATCCCCTCATAATGTCGTAATTGTAGAGTGTCGATGAGTGATGAAAAATTCTTTCTACCATAGGCGTATATTAGAGGAAATATAAAAGAAAGTCAATGACTTAACCTAAAATCACCGCCAAGACGGGCAGTGAGTTTGTTCAAGGTTCAAGGTTCAACGTTGATGTGATGGGCTTATAAGAGTAATTAACTTTTTTAAGTACTTTGAAATAAACATTGAACATTGAACATTGAACATTGAACACCAAATTCACCCACCTTCAGGTGGTGAATTTGGAAATTTGCTCATCATTGAAAATCATAAGAGAAAACGTTATAATGTCTATTGTATGTGGAACATCCATTTCTCCCGGTGTAAAGCTAGGACTGTCGTAAAGAGGAGTTAATATGTTTGATAAAAGTAAAAATATATTCCCGAGAAACGATTCGTACGTATTTTTAGCACATTGTGGCGTATCACCCCTGTACAGGGAAGCGCTGGAGAAAGAACGGGAGATTTCTGAAAAGCATCACAAAAAAGGTGGATTGATATTCAATGAATATAATGACATTCTTAATGGACTGCGCCTATCCGCTGCAGACCTCCTAAACACTCATTCGGATAACCTTGCCTTTGTCAAAAACACCTCAGAGGCGATGGGCTTGATCGCAAATGGTTACCAATTTCAAGAAGGTGACCAGATTATCAGTTATGTGTACGAGTATCCCGCAAACTATTATCCCTGGAGACTCCAGGAGAGACGCGGTGTCGAGTTGGTATTGCTGCCTGATCGCGACATCATTTCCTCAGATCTCGAAGGGAGCAAATACTGCCCATGCGGGTGGCGTATGGATGATTTAGAGGCCCTGGTAACCAGCAAAACCAGGATTCTCGCGATTAGCCATGTTCAATTTACCAGCGGTTTTGCGGCTGATCTAAAGAAACTGGGCACATTCTGCCGCGCACGGGATATCGACCTGGTGGTGGATGCTGCCCAGAGCCTGGGCTGCCTGCCCATTTACCCGGAGAAATATAATATCTCAGCACTGGCATCATCCGGATGGAAGTGGCTTATGGGACCCCTTGGAACAGGACTTTTGTATACATCCGAGACATTCAGAACCAAACTTAAAGAAGTCATGGTGGGTGCAGAACTGATGATCCAGGGTACAGATTATCTTAACCATTCCTGGCATCCCCATCTTACTGCCAAGCGTTTTGAATACAGCACGTCCCCTATATCACTGGCAGCAGCGCTGGACCTTTGCATCAAAAGACTTCCGCTTCGCTATAAACCTGAGAAAATCCAGGCAGAACTCTTTCGCCTGCAAGACCTTATCGTTCGTTTACTGGACCGTGATCGGTTTACCCCACTCCTGTTTCCCAGGAAACATCGGTCAAGTATTCTTTCTGTATTTTGCAACAGAGATAAAGATGACCCAGAAGCAATTGAGAGGGCGCTCACGGAAGAGGGGATTGTGTGTTCGTCACGCGGGGGTTACCTTCGCTTCGCGCCTCATTTCTATAACACTGATGAAGAAATACATCGGGCTGTTTCCGCGCTGAATTCAATCCAGGTCTGATTTTTTCGTACATGCTGAACCCGGACGAGCTGGAACCAAAAATGAAAATTAGCCACCAAGACACGAAGGCACCAAGGTACACCAAGGGTTTTTATTATAATTTTTTTTCTTTGTGTCTCATGCTTCGTGGTAGAGCCACTATGCAGAGTAGCATTCTTGGTGTCTTGGGGTCTTGGTGGCAATGTTGTAAAATAAACGCTGGCCGAAATAAAGTAGGCGGATGAAACAGGAAGAGGACGTTTAGATGAAAGACAAACGTTTGCAGCGCATGGGTACGGAAAAGCTTCTGCCCCTTCTCATATCGTTTTCTCTGCCCTCGATTATTTCCATGAGCGCAATGGCACTCTACAATGTGGTTGATACCATCTTTGTGGGTAGGCTAGGTACCGGGGCAATTGCCGGTCTGACCCTGATTATGCCGCTGCAAATGGTGGTCCTTGCGTTTGGATTATTGATAGGTGTCGGAGCAATGTCCTACATCTCAAGAAGCCTGGGGGCCCAACAATATGATCTTGCGGATCGCATCTTTTCAAGTTCCATTTTCCTGGGATTGGCAGTGAGCACAGTGATTACCCTTTTAGGCATCAGCCAATTAAAGCCCCTGTTAGAATTCATAGGCAAAAACAGTCAGGTGATTCCCCAGGCCTATGATTACGGCTTCATTATTGTATTAGGCATCCCGATCATGATGTTCAATTTGATATTATCCCAGTGTGCGCGAGCCGAAGGTAATCCCAACATCGCCATGTATTCACAACTGACCGGCACGCTGCTGAATATTGGATTGGACCCTATATTTATTTTCACATTGGAGATGGGAATTCAAGGTGCAGCCTTGGCCACGGTCATTGCCAATACGATTGCTTTGGTCATTATTCTTGCCTATTTTGTGGGACCCAAAAGCCACCTCACATTCAAGGCCAGGTTTGTGTTTCCCACTGTAAAAATATGGCAAGAATTGGGGAAGGCAGGAATCCCATCATTTACCCGGCATATTGCTGCTAGTCTTGTGGCTACTTTGACCAACAGTCTGTTGGCAGGTTATGGTGCTTTTGCCCTTGCCATCATGGGCATCAACAACCGGCTCATCATGATTTTTTTTATGCCCATGGTAGGAACTGCCCAGGGATACATGCCCATTGCCAGTTATAACTTCGGTGCCAGGAACCTGGCCCGTGTAAAAGAAGCGTTCTGGGTAACCTTCAAGATGTTGAGCGCCATCTGTACGCTGGGATGGCTCCTTATTCAAATTTATCCAGGATTTTTCGTTAAAATCTTTAGTAAAGATCTAGAAGTCATTACCCAGGGTATATCTTCTTTGAGAATAATCAATGCGTTCTTGCCCCTGGTGGGATTTCAGATCATTGGGTCCACCACATACCAGGCGATTGGCCGGGGGCTGGCAGGCTTTATTCTCTCCATCGCCCGGCAGGTTCTGGTTTTCCTGCCAGTAATGCTGATTTTCCAGGCCTTATTTGGGCTTACAGGAATTTTTCTGGCATTCCCAGCTGCGGATCTGGGTTCTTCACTGGTAACAGCGCTCTGGCTGCGACACACCTTCAAAGAGTTCAACATAAAAATCCCCACGTAAACCAGAAAAATTAAATTCTAAGAGGAGGTTATTTGATATGGTATTAGCAACGATTATTATTTATATGGTGATTTTATTGGGTATTGGTTATTGGGCAAATAAAAAAATAAAAGGAGTGACTGATTTCCTTTTGGCTGGAAGGCGATTGGGCCTGGTATTAACTGCCGGAGCGTTAGCTGCTACCCATTTTGGCGGCGGTATGGTAATCGGAGGAAGTGAATACGGGTTTAACTATGGTTTATCCGGCGCCTGGTATGGAATCTCCTGTGGAATAGGATTGGTGGTTTTAGCATTTCTCACCGCAAGTCGATTCAGGGCATTATCTTTTTATACGATCCCGGATTATTTAGAACATAGATATGGTGGTAAAAGTGTAAGGGCTTTGGGCGCTCTATTATCGTTAATCGCCCTGACTGGAATATTGGCCGCTCAAGTCCTCGCTGCCAGAGGAGCGTTAGCTATTCTTGGCTTTAAAGGGAATACAGCAACTGTTATTGCGACAATAATTTTTATAATCTATACTGCCCTTGGAGGGCTCTGGGCAGCTACTATTACGGATTTCATTCAAGTCATTATTGCAGGGGTTGGTGTTATCATTGCTGCCGCACTTGTATTGGGTAATGTGGGAGGTTTTGTTGGCTTACAACAGATGATTCAAGAATCCAATGGTACATTTGATCCCAACTATTTTAATTTGTTTGGAATGGCTGGTAAAAGCATTATCTGGCTTTTAGTGCCCACTGTTATGTATACATTAATTGGACAGGATTTTTACCAGAGATTGTTTGCTGCTAAGAATAAAGTCACTGCCAAAACAGCCTCTTTGGTTGGAGGTATATTCTTAATTATTATTAGTATTTTTCCTGCAGTGATAGGTATGGGGGCAAAAGCATATTTTCCAGGACTTACTGATGGAAGTTTAGCTATCCCTCAAATTGTCCAGCAAATCTTTCCTATTAGTGTAGGAGCGATCATTTTAGCTGCTTTACTGGCTGCCATTATGTCATCTGCTGATTCATTATTAACGGCCGGGACGTCCCATTTTATTAAAGATTTCTGGCTTGAAATAATACATCCCCAAAAAACGTTCGATGAAAAACAATTATTGAAACTATCAAGGATTTCTACCGTTACTCTTGGAGTTATTGCTTTAATTATTGCCCTTTCTATCCCTATGATAATTGACGTCTTAATATATTCTTACACCATGTATACGGCAGGCGTATTTATCCCTGTTATTGGCGGAATCCTGTGGAAGAAGGGTACTAAACAAGGAGCATTATCAGCTATAATAGGTGGAGGTCTGGTGGCGATAGGAGGTATTATTAGTAATTTGGATATTATGGGCATCCCTGTTGAGGTATATTCTGCTTTGGTATCGTTAGCATTATTTATTATAATATCATTATTTACTGAGGTTTATTTTAACAGGCAGAGTTAAAAAATAAATTTTTCTGCGTTAATTGGATGAAAATAGAGAGTGTATCATCTCCATCATCTCTATCATTACCAGCTGGTAGATAGAAAAAGGTGACAGGCGAAAATTTTTCGCCTGATCTCATATTTCTCATAGGACTAGAGTCTCATTTTGGAAAATGAGACCTTTTTCCCATTGAAAATTCTATTTATCATATGCATATACTATATGTCGTATAAAAAAACTTATGACACCTGATAAAACAAATAGAATAAAAAATAGGAGGATTTAAATGAAGAGAAAAAATTTAACCAGTAAATTAAGCTTAAACAAGAAAACAGTTGCAAATCTGGAAGATTCGGAGTTAATTTCTATCAAAGGAGGAGAAACGCATCGGACATATTGTGAAACCATGCTCAAAGTTTGTCCGAGCGAGACACCTTGCAACACATATCCCAAAACCTTCTGGGACTGCCTACCTTAAGAAGTAATCCAGTCAAGGGGAACCGATAACGTTTTCGCCGTACCCACTCTTTTCAGGCGGTTGGGTGGCATCTTGGATTGGGGGTGCCACCCTTTTTTTTCTAATAGCCTGCAAAAACGTGCACGGTACACGGTGTTCGGTTTCCAGAAGCTTTACCTCCTCTCTTCTTTATTCGTATCCATTTGATTTTATTTGAAAAAAAGGTGATAGGTCACTTTTTCTACTTTTTCTATTGAAGGATTCCTGTTTTTCCTTTACAATGGTGAATTAAAAACCAAAAAAATAAAAGAGTCACCTTTTGGCACTGAGGCATAAAACGGGAAAATAGCAATGCGAATAAAAAAAAGTATTATATACAGTATATTTTTTAGTATATTGTTACTGCTGCTCTTGCAGGTTCCTGTTCAAAAAACGGGTGTATTATTTTCGCAGGAAACACAGGATAAACAGGAAAGCAATCAGCAGAGTGTATATCAAGAACCCATTAACGATGGGCCCTATATCTTTCGCCAGGGGAAGAAGGTGCTGGCCCATTACATTCATAACAGCCGGCTGTCTAGCCAACTTTTTGAGATCAAAGAGTCTGATTTCACATTAAATATCCGGCCTGCCAAACAAACCTATTTGATTCCCATTGCTGCACCGATAATCGAACCATCCCGCTACCAGGGGGTCTCAAAAATTTTCATCGTCAGTGATATTCACGGCCAGTTCGACAGGTTTAAAATCCTGTTGATAAAAAACAAAATCGTCAATAAAAAAATGGCATGGCGATTTAAAAAAGGACATTTGGTGATACTGGGAGACGTGTTTGATCGCGGACCCCATGTCACGGAAACCCTTTGGACAATTCACCAACTGGAACTACAGGCAAGAAAAAAAGGCGGCAGGGTCCACCTTCTGCTGGGAAACCACGAAGTAATGATCCTTCACGGAGACGTACGCTATGTCCATGCGAAATACGCCTATGCAGCGGAACACATTCTAAAACTTCCGGTTGAAGTCCTCTATGGTCCCCTATCCGTACTGGGACAATGGCTGCGCTCGAAAAATACCATTATCCAGATCAACGATATGCTTTTTGTTCACGGAGGCATCCATCCGGATATTCTAACACGAAAACTGAGTATGGACGACATCAACCGCCTCACCCGGGATAACCTGGATACGCCTTTGGAAACCATCAAAGAGGACGAATTGCTGACCTTCCTCTTTTTCAAGAACGGCCCGCTGTGGTACCGCGGCTATTTCCTGGACGAAGAGGATTCTATCTCGGACGAACAGCGTGTTGAGAGATTAGAAACACCGGCAGTTCAGCAAACACTTGACTATTTTAAAGTCAAACATATCATCGTGGGACATACGACTCAAAAAGAGGTTACCCCTTTATATGATAAACGAGTATTTGCCACTGATACAGGGATCAAACGGGGCAACGAAGGAGAGGCTCTCTTCTGGAATAAAGGAAAATTCTACCACGCCACTGTAGAAGGAAAAAAGATACGAATAAAGTAAGTGCACAAGCCAGACAAGCCGGAACCAAAACGGGCTTGTCTGGAAATTACAAATTACAAATACCAAATTACAATGCTACTCTGCGAAGTAGCCTCGCTACGTAGCACGAGAACAAATCCAAATGACCACATTACAAATGACCAAAACAAGGTCCCTGCAGAGGATCCTTAAGCTATTGATTTGACCCCTTTTTTAGCTTCAAAGGGTATTGTTTTGAACATTTGAGCATTCGAATTTTGGATTTGTTTGGAACCACGCGATTTCGATATTCGCATTTCGGATTTTAATTTACTGGCAAGATTTTACTAAAAAGGTACTCAACCAGACAAGCTGAAACCAAAAAGATTATTATTCACTGCCGAGCACGGAGATTAGCATTGTGATTTAAGGGTTGTTTATTTTGATCTTGACACATGATCATTTTTAATCTAAAATATCCCTTCAGGAAAAAAGGGTTTTCCTATGATGTGTTTTATTGATATGTTATTGATAATTCTTTAAAATATTCCGAATAAACTGGTATGGTGGATGTTAAAAAAAGTGATTACGAGTTGAAGTGCTGATAAATCGTCGGTTGAGTCATCAAAGCCAGGAAGAGTGTAGATAATAGATAATGAATAAGAAAAATATTATAAAAGTTATCGGGATTGTATTAACTTTATTTTTAATCTGGCGAATTTATCTTCTTATCTTCCCGGATAAGAAGAATTCGAACGACTCACCTGAACAACCACCAGTGGCAGTAGAAATTGATTCCGTCGTCTATGAACCCATTCAGGAAACACGGCAAATGACAGGGAGTATCCATGCCATTTACAAGTATATTATCGCACCAAAAGTTTCAGGTCGCATTATTAAGATTAATAAGCGGATTGGAGACTGGGTCAAACGCGGTGAGATTATTGCTAAAATTGATGATGCAGAATACCAGCAGGCCGTGTTGGAAGCTGAAGCCAGTTTGAAGATTTCCCGAGCCAACCAGGCAGATATTGAGAGTCAGTTTAAACTAGCAAAAAAAGAGTATGAACGTGTTCTTTCAATGCAGCAGCAGGGGATTGTCTCTTCTGCAGAACTGGACGCCTCCTTGTCTCGTTATAAAGCGTTACAATCGCGCTTAAAATTAACACATGCACAGGTTGAGCAGCGACAGGCGACATTAAAATCTGCCAAAATTCGCCTGAGCTATACCGTTCTGATTGCCACAGAACCGGGATTTATAGGCGAGCGATTTGTGGATGAAGGAACGTTACTGTCACCAAATTCACCGCTTGTCTCTGTCATTGGGATTGACACGGTCATTGTACGTACCACTGTGATTGAAAGAGTATATGGTAAAATTAAAAAGAACCAGACCGCAGAAATCGAAGTGGATGCTTTCCCAGGGAAAATATTTTTAGGGAGAGTCTCCCGCATCGCTCCAATGCTCCAGGAGGCTTCACGGGTGGCACAGATGGAAATTGAGGTGGCCAATGATTCGCGTATCTTAAAACCCGGGATGTTTTGTAAAGTGAAAGTCGTGCTCTTTGAAAAAGAATCCGCCCAGGTTGTCCCCAGTCAAGCCATTGTGAATCGAAATGGAGTGACGGGTGTTTTTGCAGTTAAAAAAGGAGAATCTGTGGCTCACTTTATACCGGTGCAATTGGGGATTAGTTCTCCATCTAAATCCGAAATTGTCGAGCCAGAGGTCACTGGAATGGTTGTTACACTGGGACAACATTTGTTGGAAGACGGCAGTCGTGTGATGATACCTTCCAATCAAGATGCAAATTAGCCAAAACGTTTTTTTATGGAGTTGAAAGAATGAATATAGCACGAGGCCCGGTTGAACGCCCCATTTTGACATTTATTATATTCCTGATTATCATCATTTTGGGCCTGGTATCTTTATCTCGTATTTCGATTGATTTAATGCCTGAGATTACCTATCCCACGATTTCTGTGATTACAGAATACGGAAATGTAGGCCCCCAGGAGATGGAAGAATTGATCACACGTCCGATCGAAGAAGCCCTGGCAGCGGTTCAGGGTGTGGAAGAAATAATCTCGACTTCCACGGAAGGACGGAGCCTGGTACGGGTATCGTTTGACTGGGGCAGCGATCTGGATGTGGCAGCCAATGATATTCGTGACCGCATCGATCGGGTTCTGAGAATATTACCCGAGGATATCGAACGGCCGATGATTCGTAAATTTGATCTGTCAGCTTTCCCTATTCTTATTGTTGGTGTATCCAGTAACCTCGATCCCCTTGATTTGCGTCAGATTATGGAAGATCAGGTGAAATATCGTTTGGAACGTGTACCAGGTGTGGCTGCCGTGGATATATGGGGGGGATTAACACGAGAAATACATATCGATTTAAAAGCAGCCCAGCTGAAAGCACTGGGGCTATCCACTGAGGCCATTCTTAATGCCTTGAATAACGAAAACCAAAATATTCCAGCTGGACTCTATGAAAAAGGGAACCGTGAGGTTTTGATTCGAACCCACGGAGAATTCCGCTCATTGGCTGAGATTGAAAACACCGTCATTACGATCCGTCGAGGGACACCCATTCAAATTCGTGATGTTGCCAGAGTCCTTGATTCGTGGGAAGAAGTCCGGCGACTGATCCGTATTGATGGGAAACCCGGACTGCGAATTGCTGTCAATAAACAATCGGGTGCAAACACAGTGCGGGTTGCTGATGCCGTTAATTTAGAAATTAAACGACTGAATCATGAATTATCTCAAATTCAACTGGTTCCCCTAATCGATACATCCAAATATATTCGGCAATCCATTAACAACCTGGGAAACGCTACCATCATCGGCGGTATCTTAGCCATTCTTGTTCTTTTTCTGTTTTTACGCAACATATCCAGTACTGTAATTATTGCCACCGCCATTCCTATTTCAGTTATCGCCACCTTTGGTTTGATGTATTTTGGAGGATTTACCCTTAATATTATGACATTTGGCGGTCTGGCATTGGGTATTGGTATGCTGGTGGACAGTGCAATTGTCGTTATTGAAAATATCTATCGCCATAGAGAACAGGGAGCCTCGGCCCGACAGAGTGCGTTTGACGGAACAACTGAAGTTTGGTCTGCTATTCTAGCGAGTGTGCTCACAACCATCGTTGTTTTTTTACCGGTTATATTTATCCGCGGTATGTCTGGTATCATGTTTCAGCAAATGGCATTCGTGGTCAGCTTTTCCCTACTTTGTTCACTCATTGTGGCACTGACCTTAATCCCCATGCTGGCATCAAGATTTTTGCACTATAGACCGGCGACTTCGACCGCTCGTGGGGGTTGGGTGCAAAAAATTTATTCCCTTAGCGAACGGTCATTTCGTCACGTTGAGAAACACTATGGGAATTTACTTCAATGGGCATTAAATCATCGTAAATTCGTCATTTTAATAACATGCACCCTCTTTTTAGTCTCTTTGATATTGCTGCGATATATCGGGGTGGAACTTATGCCTGCAGCCGATGAAGGTGAAGTCCGGATTGAATTAGAAATGGCAGTTGGAACCCGGCTGGAAATCGTTGATCAAGCAACAGAAATGGTTGAAAAAATTGTGAAAAAAGAAGTACCGGAAATGGTTTCCATGTTGTCCCGAATCGGAGGAGGAGGCTGGCGTTCTAGAGGTGGTCATACCGCACGTATCCAGATAACACTCGTTGCCAAAGGTCAACGGAACCGCAGTAGTGAACAGATTGCCAATGATCTAAGATTATATCTGCAAGGTATTCCGGGGCTCACCGTACGCACTCGTGCAGGGCAAGGATTGTTTTTGCTGCGCATGGGATCATCAACAGAAGACAATGTAAGTGTGGAAATTCGAGGCTATGATTTGGAGACGGCACATGAACTGGCAACCAAAGTGAATCAGGCGATTCAAAAGGTCCCGGGAATTACAGATACAAGAATCAGCCGGGAAGAAGGCAGTCCAGAACAAGTGATTCGTATTGATAGACAAAAGGCCGCCGACCTTGGTCTTACGGTTTCCCGTATTGGAGAGGCTTTGGAAACAGCGATCGGAGGGTCGCAGGCTTCCTATTTTCGTGAGGGGGGGAAACAGTATAAAATTGTGGTCCGATTGAGCGATGAAGACCGCCGCGATTTAACCGATCTGCTGGATCTAATCGTAATAAATAATCGCGGCGACCCGGTCATTTTACGCAATGTTCTTAATGCCATCCCACAGGAGGGACCGGTCCGTATTGAACGAAAAGATCAAGAACGGATTATTACAATAAGCGCAAATTTCACAGGACGCGATATGGGATCAGTGATATCAGATATTCGTGATCGACTGCATACCATTCCTGTACCCAGGGATTTTGCCATTCTTTTTGGTGGTGATTATGAAGAGCAGCAAAAAGCGTTTCGTGAATTAATGTTTGGTTTCATTTTAGCCATCCTTTTGGTCTATTTGGTTATGGCAGGGCAATTTGAGTCATTCCGTGATCCGTTTGTGGTCCTGTTTTCCATCCCCATGGCACTCATCGGTATCGTCTTAACCTTGATTTTGACAGGTACCATTTTCAGTATGCAGGCTTTCATCGGTTGTATTATATTGGCAGGTATCGTCGTGAATAATGCCATTCTTATTGTCGATTATACCAATCAACTGAGACGAAAAGCAAAAATGGGGCTAATAGAAGCGATTCGATTGGCAGGGTCACGCCGTCTGCGGCCGATTCTGATGACAACACTAACTACATCACTTGGACTCTTACCCCTTTCTTTTGGTTTGGGCGAAGGCGGAGAGACCCAGGCTCCATTGGCTCGAATTGTTATTGGCGGCTTATTAAGTTCTACACTTATCACTTTGATTTTTGTACCCATTATGTACAGTATTTTTGAACAGAAAAAGAAAAAATAAAAATTTGGGAAAAGTCCCGGGAAAAATTTTTTTTTAAAAAAAAGTTGACATTTGCAAAAATATGATTATAATATTAACTGAACGGTTAGTTAAATAAAAGTGAGGAAATATGACTGCAGCCAGTGGTGAAATAACAAAAAAGAAGATATTAGACGTTGCAGAGAAACTATTCTCAGAGAAAGGTTTCAACGGAACCAGTGTAGATAAGATAGCAAAAACAGCTGGCGTTAATAAGGCGCTGATTTATTATCATTTTAAAGATAAAAATGACATAATAGCCACCCTCTTTAAAAGTATTATTGAGGAAATTGAGCAATTGGTTGATTTTCCAGATAATGCTAATACTGATGATTCCGGAAATCATTATGATTACATTCAGAAAAAAATAGAAAAGGAAATAGAATTTATGCTAAAAAGAAAAAAGATTATCTCAGTTTTGTTAATGGAATCTCTAAAAAATGATGATATCAATCACTATTTTTTTCAGTGTGCGGAAATAGTAATTAATCATGAGATTAATCTACATAAAAACAAATTCAAAGGGTATGATAAAAAAATATTTTCTGACAAGCAGCATCATTTTATTCATGAGTTTTTTACTGGATTTATTCCTATGGTGACATTTGTTGTTTTTAAGGATAAGTGGTGCGAATATTTTAAATGTGAGGGCGACAGAATAGAGGAATACTTCCTGGAATCCTTTATGAAGACACATTTAGGATCACACATTGTTGATGAAAGTTCAGAGCTAAATAAAAAGGAGGATTAATGTATCGCATAAGATAATTTTTTTATCTATAAAATCAACTGAACGGTTAGTTAATTCTCAATTATTTTATAAAAAATAGTAAGAGGAGAATTTAAATGCTTTTATTAACAAAGTTAATACCAAAAATAATAGTAGTATTACTGGTAATTTTATTCTTCCAGGTCATTGAAGATTGTAGTGCTTTGTACAAGGGACCGTCATCTGATCACTTTGATGGCAGGCGTTTCTTTAACAAAGAACCTGGTCATACCTTAATTGATACGTTAAAGTGGCTATGGGAAATGGAAACCGTTGAATGGCCGGAATGGGTTGATGATCCCGAACAACCTTTGCCCGTTCCTGGGGTAGGAACAGGGAGCCTTCGAGTAACATTCATAAATCATTCGACCGTTTTAATTCAAATAGATAGTCTCAATATCCTGACTGATCCCATTTGGTCTTTCCGGGCAGGTCCGTTTAGATGGGCAGGCTCAAAAAGAGTGCGTGCACCTGGCGTAAAAATGAGTGATCTACCAAAGATAGATATTATTATAATTAGTCATGATCATTATGACCATCTTGATATATCTACTTTAAAAAAACTAAAAAAATCCCATGATTTTTCTATATTCGCTGGTTTAGGAATTAGAAAAATTTTAAGATCCAATGGATTTACTAAGATTATTGAAATGGATTGGTGGCAAAAATATACTCATGAACAGTCCAGGGTTAATATTACATTCGTTCCTTCACTCCATAATTCAGGCAGAAATCTTTTTTTTGGAAATCGAACGTTGTGGGGAGGGTTTGTTATACAAGGGTCCTCTGGAAATGTTTATTTTGCCGGAGATACCGCATATGGTCAGTTTTTACACCAAATAAAAAGAAAATTTAATAATTTCCGTTTAGCTATTTTCCCTGTAGGCAATTATGAAAAAAGATGGTATATGAAATCTCAACATATGAATCCGGATGATGCTGTGAGAGCACATAAATTATTAAAGGTAAAACAAAGTGTTGGTATACATTTTTCTACCTTCGTTGAACATCCAGAGCAAACAATAGATGCTCATGAAAAAGATCTTTTAAGAGCTCTTAAGAAACATCATGTATCTGAATCTAAGTTTTGGCTTTTGAAATTCGGTGAAGGTAGAGATGTTCCAAAATAGTTAATTAAGAAGTTTACTTAAAATTTTTTTTATAAAGGAGGTTTTAATGAATGAATTAAATCTTGTTATTGGTGCTAATGGACATCTTGGGAACAATCTGGTCCGGCAGCTCCAAAAAAAAGGAAAAAGAGTACGAGCTAGCGTACGAAACATTAATTACAAAGAACCTTTTCACGATTTAGAATGCGATATTGTTTACGCGGATCTTCTGGATAAAGATGCGTTGTTAAAAGCAATAGAAGGTGTTGATACTATTTTTGTGGCTGCTGCAGTTTATAAATCATGGGCAAAAGACGTTCAGGAAGAGATTATTAACGTCAATGTTGAAGGAACAAGAAATATCATGAGGGTGGCAGCAAAGCAAGGGGTAAAAAAAATAATATATGTGAGTTCAACCCTTGCTTTAGATTGTACCAATGCCCCTGTTGAAGAGACTAGCGGTTGGAATCTTAACTCATCCGATCCGTATACTCAATCAAAAATAGAAGCAGAAAAACTAGCTTGGAATTTAGCAGCAAAATATAATATGGCATTGATATCTGTTATACCTTCAGCAATGGTCGGACCCAATTGCTATGGGCATTTAACGCCAAGTATGGAGGTTTTGAGTAAGATATTAAAGAATAAAATACCTTTTGATCCATGCTTCAATTTTAATTATATAGATATCCGAGATGCAGCCAATGCCATGATCACAGCGGCTGAAAAAGGCAGAAAGGGCGAAAGATATATTCTAGCACAGGAACATTCTATCAGCTCTACAGAATTATTTAAACTGGCGCATTCACTTTACCCAACTATAAAAATACCCAAAAAGGCATCTTATGCTCAATTGTATTTTGCTGCATCGGTAATGGAGTTAATAAGTAAAATTACCAGGAAAAAGCCTCTAATGCTTCGCAGTCAGGTAAAACAATTTTCTAAAACTGATTGTAGTTATAATAGGTTAAAAGCAAGGAAAGAATTGGGATTTAACCCAAGAACACCGACGGAAGCGCTCAAAGATGCATTTGAATATATTATGGCACAAATTAAAAATTGAGAGGTTTAACCTGATAATTAAAATTAAACAAAAAAAGGTACCATGCCGGAAACTGGAAACTCATTTTAGTGCTAGTGCTTGTAACCGCACTTGAGCGAGTGTCAGTGGTATGTCCATTCCAACGTTTGGTGACGAATGGTCTGATGCCTTATACCTTAGCCCTGAGTGCGTTATCGCTTTCAATTTCTTCAAGCAGGATATTGGCAATCGTATTCCAATCCGACATATCTTCTAATAACTTGTATTCCAGGAAGTCGGCCACCTCGGCATAGTCTTTCTTTTCCTGGGCAGCCACCAAACCGCTAAAGGTGTCCAGGAAAGATTCCATTTTTTCTCTTAAGGAGGTGGATTGGTTGAACATAATAGAGTCAAAGTCCATAGAGAAGCTTATGCCTACAGAGTTGATGAAATTAACCATGGGTTTAAATGCTTCCATTGCTTTCCCAATTTTAGAGGAGGCTTCTTTGATATTTTCTTCTCTGAACAGGTCTGCGGCGTTGGCGATCTCGGTTTTGATGCTTTCGATTAAGTCTGATGCGCTTTCCAGGCCACTCCTTGTAATCGAGATAGAATCTTTGGTGACAATTTTTATCTCGCTGATATTTTCGGGAACCATTTCATCCACGTTTTCAACCATAACGTTTGAGGATTCAACGCTATCCAAAAGTATGTTAACAATACCGTGGTCTTTTGGAATATAACCCGGTTCCTGGAGGAGTTTTTGGAAAAAATTTCCCCAGGTTAGTGGAAATAATGGTGTAAAATCGATTTTAGCTTCGTTAATATAAATATCCATTTTATTATCCTTTTTTTGGTTTATTCGCTGTGTATGCAATTAAATTAACCGCTTGATCCAGGATCGGAAACCCGTAGTGGAATGGGCCATAATCAATGGCGTTGAACATTTCCTCGAAACGATTTCAGGAATTGACTCTGTTCCTATCTGAGCCAGGATGGGTCTCCGGGTGGCACCGATAATCAACATATCATGATTCCCTGTCTCTTTTAAAATGGCATCCACAATATTGTTTTCATAGCAAATTTTTACTTCAATTCTATCCGCGTGCAGGTTAAATTTCTTTGAGCATTCATTAACAAATGCACCGATATCAAATTTTCTTTTAGCACTTTGTTCGTTATAGACATAAAATATGGTAATTTTTCCATCGTCTTCCACCAAAAGGCTGGCGATTTCAAAGGCAAAGTAGCCATTGGGTCCTCCGGCCAGGGGCAATAAAATCTTTTTATAGGAGATATTTCCGCCCCCTTTTAATACCACCACATTACAGGGAGAGCGTTCGATAATGGGGTCGATGGTACTGCCAAAGACAAACGGGTGGGCATGCCTGCGGCCATGCCATCCAATAATCAACATATTTGCTTTTTTTTGCCTGGAAGCGCTCACAATACCTCGCGATATGTTTCGGCAGTAGCGAATAGTTGAACTAATGGGAAATAGAGGTTCCAGGTAAAGCATGGTTTCCACGATGGCTTCTTTTCCTTCCCATATATAATCTTTAGCCGCAGTTAATGGCACTTGTTCAGGGACTGGGACCATGTGAATCAGTTCAAGCCTGGCTTTTTTAGCGGCGCTCAGTTTGTAAGTGGTTTGTACCATTTCAATGGCATTTTTGGGATGAGCCACAGCCACCATGATTCCATACTCTTCACCGGCAGGGGATTCCGAAGCTTTCTCCTCTTCCAACACATGGATTTCATCGGCAGTGGCCAGCGCCCGTTTTTTGGAGTACCAATGGTAGATTCCAACTCCGGTTAAAAGCCAGATAGGGGTGATGATCCAGGCAATGATACTCATATGGATCAACCAAAATATCAATATGGCCTGTAGAATAATAGCCAGGATAGGAAACAGAGGAAAAAATGGCGCAATAAAGCCGTAGGTTAATTCATCTCCCATGTGCCATCTAACCCGGATAACACATAAATTCACTAAAAAGAACAGGACCAAAAACATCATACTGGCACTGGAGGCCACATCCATGGTGGGCAAAACAGTGGCTACCAGTATAACCAGGCATGCGGTGCCCATTAAAGCGTTCCATGGAGTTTTTTTCTTCTTAGAGATTTTAGCAAAGAAAGGGGATACCATATGGTCACGACCAAGGGCGTATAAGGCTCTGGTGGCTGAATAAATAGTGGAGTTCAGGGCAGAGGTGGAGGCAAAAATAACCGCCAGGGTTAGTAAAAAATTCCCCATAGGCAAAAGTCTGGCTATGGCTTCTCCAAACCCCCGTTCCTTAAAGCTGCCGATCCATTCCCAGGGTGCACCCTGAATCCCTGGCCCACCGGTTTTTACCGCAATGACAGTCGCAAACGCCACCGCCACGTAGGTAAGGGTGACAATAAAAACAGAATAGAGCATGGCTTTGGGTAAATTCTTCCTGGGATTAATGGTTTCATCACCCGCTTGAGCAATCACTTCATATCCTTCAAAGGCGACATAGGTAAAGCCCATGGTAATTAAAAGACTGGTCCAGCCTTTTGGCATAAAGGGCTGAAAATTTTGGAGGCGGGAAGGGTCTTTTATGGTTATGGCAATACCGATTAATCCAATAGCCAGCAAGAAAAGAGTTTGCCCGAGAGTGAAGAAAGCTCCGATTTTGCCGGTTTCAGAGGCACCAAGATAATTAATAAAAATAAAAAAGACGGCAATCAATACCGACATTATTTTTTCTGTTATTCCAATGGAAAAAGGTACCCAGTCGAGTAAGCCCAGGACTTTTAAGTATCTGACCGTGTAGATGGAAAAAGTAACGGCATATAAACTTCCCGCTACACTGGAGGCATACCATTCCATCCATCCGGCAATGAAACTAGGTCCCCTGCCAAAACCAATCCTGGCGTAATTGTAGGCACCCCCAGCATGAGGAATCGCTGAACTGAGCTCCGCATAAGAAGTAGCGGTTAACATGGCAATGAGACCATTTAACAAAAAGGTAAGGAGCACACCCCCAGGCCCCACCACATGAATGGCATTCCCCACGCCTAAAAATACCCCGGCACCAATCATCATACCCAGTCCCATCATGGTGATATGGAACAGGTTTAATTCTCGTGAAAGTTCAGATGAGACCGGCTCTTTACCTGCCATTTTTTAACTCATTTAATATTTGCCGAATGGTACGAAGTTTTTTCTTAGAAATCATCTCAATGGTTCTGCGGCTCCATAAAACCACAAAGATAAGAAAGAAGATACCCCCGAAAATGATGATAATCCCTAGCGTGGTATCAAAATCCATTGGTTAACTCTATCTCACCCTGGGTGGTGATTATTTTTAAAATCCTCCGAAATCAGCCCAATGACCTCTTCTGCTTGTTGGGCCTGCAGTAAATTAGTTATCATGGAATTTTTTTTTAGAATTTTAACCATTTGGGAAAGCAGCAGCAAATAGTCTTGATGCTGCTCCTCACCAGCAATAATCATAATTACAATTCGTACGGGTTCACCATCCAATGACTCATAGTCCTGGATTCCGTTTTTATTTATTCCGATGGCAATGATGATGTTTTCAACGCCTTTGATTCTGACGTGGGGTACAGCGATGCCAAGACCAATGCCTGTGCTCATCAGTTCTTCTCTTGAAAAAATGGACGTTCTGAGAACGTCAACGTTTTCAACCAAATTCTCCTTTTCAATCAACCCAATGAGAGTTTCCAGGTTGTCTTTTTTTTTATTGAAGTTTGAAAAAAATATAAGTTCCTTTTTCAATATCATATTTTGTCCATTAATGTTTCCTCGTTGTCAATCAATAAGGGATAATAGGTCCATCTTCTGGAGCATCCCAAAGACTAAGCAGCGAAATACGTTTTCATCACGAGTCAACCATTTTTGCTTCATTTAAATGCTAGAAGTAATTTTAATCGAAATCGATGTAAATTTCAAGGCGATATATCAATCTAAATCTACTGCCAATTTTTGTAAACCGCGAAGACACGCGAAGGCACACGAAGAAAACAATTTAAAAAAACCTTAATAAAAAACTTTTGGAAGTCCGTTACCAATGAAGCTTTTTTATAAATAGGTTTCTGGCTAACCGACCGCGTTTTTCTGAAGGTAAAATAGACGATGAATTTGGGTCTGCCTCTTCTATTGATTTCTATAAACTTAATCTGATATAATGGATTTGTCAGGAATAAGAAGAATGTTGACGGATATTTTCGATTTTTTTAAGAACTTGCTCTGGGGAGAGAAAAAAAGAGGTCATGCAAATAAAAGGGTTTATAAATATGTCGCGCCTTTCTTCTCCCAGCTATCAAGAGGCTATTGTACCTTTTATGAGGAAGACTCCGGGGCAAGAACTGTTTTTATGCCATACTTAAACATAAAAAATTTAGATTTAAAGAAATTGCAAACCATTTCATGCCTCTATTTACCAGGCAATCAAATTTCAGATATTACCGTCTTGAGTTTATTAGAAAACATTCAATATCTTAACCTGGATGGCAATGATATCACCGACCTCACGCCGTTGAAGGAATTAAAAAATCTCATTCACCTGGAATTGCAATACAATCAAATTACCGATATCTCGCCTTTAAAGAACTTGCAAAATCTTGAATATCTAAATATATCTTATAATCCGATAAATGATTTCATTACCATAGAAGAGCTGCAAAGAAAATTGGGAGAGAACCTTATCTTTTAGAGAAAAAATAGATGCTTCGCCTATTCCCTTTTTCTTTTTTTTGGATTTTCTTTACTTTTCTGTTAAATGTGGTATAATCACTTCTTAAAATTTAACTCCGAGTCACCGGTGCTAAGGTGGTTCATGTATTCGATGTGGCGTTATCATGTGTCACTAAGGCCGTTGACCGATAGGGTAAAACTGGAAACGGTTTTGCCTTCCGTGTTTGAAAAGGAGGTTCCATGAGAACGAATCATTTTGTTTCAAAATCAATTCTTATTTTAACTTTACTTTTATCATTTTGTCTGATTTTTCCTCTTGTCGGTGCTGAAGATGAAGATGCAAAGGCCAAAGATAAAGAGGAAGAAAAGCTGCCTGTTATCATTGAAGAGGTGGAAGTGACCGCTCAAATACCGGCACAGCAGCCGATATCTACGGTATCACTGATCGAGACACCGATCCTTGAAAAAATGACCCCCAAACACCTGGGTGAAGTGATGAATTACACCACTGGTACATACGTAACGGAAGGGGGCAAAGGGGAGTCCAGCATTATGATCCGGGGCATATCCAAGAATCGAATCACCTTGATGTATGATGGTATTCCCATTGCCGAACCCTATTTTAATTCTTTTGATCTTAAAACCTTTTCGTCGTCGGGAATTGACGGCATTAAGGTGATCAAAGGGGCGGGTTCTGTGTTGTATGGGCCCAATACATTGGGTGGTATCATCAATGTGGTCACCCACCGTCCCACCCGGCCGTTTCTTTCTATTAACGCCAATCTTGCTGGAGAAGACACCTATTTTGTCTCAGGTTCCGCGGGATATGCAAGTAACCGTTTTTCGGTTTTTACCAATGCGGCCTGGGACCAGTCGGATGGTTTTAGATGGAACGATAACGGCGAGCGAACACTTCGAGATGGTAGTGATTATGACCGGAAAAATTTTACCAGTAAGTTTTATTTCTATCCAAACAAAGAAAGTGAAGTAATGGCAGAGGTTGTTTATTACACGGCCCAGTATGGGATACCGGCTGCGCTCGACTACTTTAAGCCGCGGTTCTGGCACTTTAAAGATTGGGATCGACTGCAGCTAAACCTGGGAGGTGTTTTTCCTTTCTTAAACCAGGGAACATTAAAGACCAGGTTCTATTATATCTACCATTACAATGTCCTGGATGCATACAGGGATGACACATATCAGGAATTGTCGTGGGAATCGACCTATAAGAATCGTTCGTATGGTGCGTTTGTTATGGGACAGATGCCGGTTTTTAAGAATAATGAGTTAAGGTTCAGTGTCAATCTCAACCGCTACCGAATGCGGCAGCAGGGGGATATCGGTGAAGAATGGGAAAAATATAACCGGGATGTCTACTCCCTGGGCATTGAGGACCATTTGAACATTTCACCGCAGTGGAAGTTAATTGCCGGTGCCAGTATCGATTATCTGAAAAAACACAGTGGTGAAACCAAGACCACCCTGAATCCTATCCTGGGTATTCGGTTTTCTCCCCATCAGTGGTTATCGTTTCATCTGTCCATGGCCCGTAAGTCTCGGTTTCCTTCCATGCGTTCCCTTTACTCTTCTCGTGATGGGAATCCTGATCTTCGGGATGAAATCGGCCAGTTCGTAGAATTGGGTTTTACCTACAAACGCTCGATTTCTTTCAGTGGTGCAGTGTTTTACAACTATTTTGAAGATATGATTCAAACGTACCGGGGACTGGATGGGTATAAAACCTATCAAAACGTAGGGCGGGCAGAAATTGTCGGATTTGAACTGGAAGCTCATAAAAAGATTGGTGTTTTTGATATGAATCTCAATTACACCTACCTGGATGCCCGGGATAAAGATACGGATTCCCCACTGGACTATAATCCCAAATCCCAATTGAATATGATTCTTAATATAGGCGCTATAAAAGGATTTTCATTTTCCCTATGGGGAGTGGTGGTGTCGGAATCCGAAGTTAAAATGGGTAATGCTCCCCCATTTGAGGTGCTGGAAGTCCCAGGATATGCCACGTTCCATGCCAGGTTGGAAAAGCAAATAGGACTGGTGACCCTCTATGTGAAAGGTGAGAATTTATTGGATAAAGAGTATTATACTGAACCAGGATATCCCATGAAAGCGCGGACATTCAGCCTGGGATTTGATTTTATCCTGGAATAATCCACATCTTTTATTTTCTTTAACCAAACAAATTGGATGCAGGAGGAATAGTATCGGACGCGATAAATCGGCGTTTCGTATCCCTACAAGAACATGTGCAACCATAAATTAATTTTAAAACAATTAAACGAGATGGATTCTTCGCCTGGCCTTTTTTTCTATCAAGAAGGGGGATACTGCGTTTTGGATACAGCGGTCCCTGTAATAGAATTCCTGATTTCAACAGACGCCCCCACCTCTTCCAATCGCCTCTTTATACCTTCACCGTCGGTTCGATTAAGCCCTTTTTTTACAACAGAAGGAACATTGTCGGTCAACGCTTTGGCTTCTCTCAGGTCAAGATTTGTAATCTCCCTGATAACTTTAATAACATTTATCGGTTTAGTTCCAACCCGTACCAATATTACGTCAAAAGCAGTTCTGCTTTCTTTAATAGATTCGTCAACAATTTCGCTGCCGCAGAATTCACAAACATTACTACCTGGGGGAAGAGGAGCCCCGCATCCCCCACATTTCCGAATATTCATGGTTGTCATATGAGCCTCCTTGCGATTATTATAACTGAAAAAACAAAAAAATAAAAGACAAAAAAATTACCTGACTCAATATCTGAAAATTTATTTTCATCTTGAACTTTGCTCACTTTTATGTTAGGCTTTTTTATTGGGTGAGTGAATGAATAAAGAGCAAGGCAAACCCAAATCAGAACTTATTAAGGAACTAAAGAAGCTGCGTCAAAAGGTTGCTGAACTGGAACTGGCACTGGAAAGTGCTGGTCTTGGTTTATGGGATCATGATCTCGTAAGCGACAAGGTGACTCGCAATGAACACTGGGCAGAAATGCTGGGTTATAAATTAGAAGAAATCGATTCAGATGGAGACACCTGGAGAAATCTCATCCATCCAGATGATATACCCCTGGCCAATAAAGTCGCAGCAGACCATGAAGCTGGACGGACTCCTTTTTTTGAGGTAGAACATCGCTTAAAAGCCAAATCCGGGAAGTGGAAATGGATTCTCAATTGGGGAAGAGTGGTTGAACGTGACAAAGACGGTCGTCCCTTAAGGGCTGCAGGAACGCACCTGGATATTACGGAACGCAAGCAGGCGGAGGAAGAACGATTAAAGCTGGAAGCCCAGATCCAGCAAGCTCAAAAATTTGAAAGCCTTAACGTGATGGCCGGCAGTATCGCTCACCATTTCAATAATCTCCTGATGGTTGTTCTGGGTAACCTGGAACTGGCACTATTCAATTTATCTACCGATTCTTCAATCCAACAAAACATCGAAGCAGCTGAAAAAGCAGCCAAACGTGCGGCAGAGCTAAGCAACTTGATGCTTACTTATGTGGGGCAAAGCGAAATAAATATGCAGGTGATGGATATATCGGAAATCGTTTCGGAAATGATGGGGATGCTGGAGTTAGCGCATTCCCAAAAAGCAGTGCTGCGATTCAATCCCACATTTAAGCCAGCGTTGTTTAAAGGGGATATTTCCCAGGTTCGCCAGGTGGTGATGAACCTGGTTACCAATGCGGCTGAGGCTGTGGGTGATACCGAGGGGACGATTATCCTATCCACCGGCACGATGTCCTGTGATCGCTTCTCGTTTCAACTACCATTCCAAAAGGAGAATTTACCGGAAGGTCATTATGTCTATTTCCAGGTCACCGACACTGGCTGCGGTATGAATAAGGAAACCCTGGATAGAATCTATGATCCTTTTTTTACCAGCAAATTTCGAGGCCGCGGCTTGGGAATGGCCATTGTGCTAGGAATCGTGCGAGCTCATAAAGGAGCGATCCATGTGGATAGTCAGCCGGGTAAAGGCACCACCGTAAGGGTGCTATTTCGTTCCCTGGAGAGTGCTGAGACAACAAAAGTAAAGGGAAAAGTACCGGGTGAAGAAGAAGAATACAAATGGCAGGGCAAGGGAACTGTACTGATGGTAGATGATGAACAAAAGGTCCTGGAAGTGGGCAAGAAAATGCTGGAGCGCCTGGGATTAAAGGTTTTGACCACCACCAGTGCGTTGGAGGTGGTGGAGATTTTTCAAAAACAAAGCGATCATATCGATTGTGTGTTTATCGACCTCACCATGCCTCAAATGGATGGTGTGGAATTGTTTCACAAACTAAAACAAATCAAAGAGGACATTCCTGTTATTATTTCCAGTGGCTATACAGAGGAACAAACCATGGACCGATTTAAAAACATCCAGCCAGAAGGATTTATTCATAAACCTTACCGGTTGAGGCAGTTGGCCGTACAAATGGAAATGGTAATGGGTGAAACCAGAGTGGAATGATTCATTAGCTCATAAAAATTCATGTTGGCATTATAACGGATTCCTGGGATTCAATTTATCTGATTCCCATTTCGAAGGATTACCCCATATGTATTCCCTTTTTTTATTTAATTCTTTCCTATTTTTAATTATCTGATCGTAATAACGCGGATGCCATCCAAAACATTCCACATTTTCTATTTTCCTGATTTCAAATGAACATCGCCCTTTATACCACCGGATTATTTTCGGTAATGAATTTTCCGATAGCATCGGATTATTTTTCCCGGTAATTCCCCCGCTTTGTTCATTTTTCATTGTAGGGACGCGATTTATCGCGTCCGGAACTCTTACATTGCTCCTTACGTATCCCCAATAATTACCTATTATAATAATTCCGTGTATATGGTTGGGCATTACCACAAAAGCATCCAATTTTATATCTTCAAATTTATTGGGTATTTCCATCCATAATTCCTGTGCCTTTTTCCCCATGTCGTACAATTTCATTTTCCCTTTAATTACATTTCCAAAATAACATTCTCGATTTTTTGTACAAATGGTGACAGAATAGGTGCCTCCGCCAGAATAATCATATTCCTCCTTTCTGACGGTTCTCCTTTCTGGCAAAGGTCTTTTATATACCATTTTATACAAACAAATTGGATGCAGGAGGAATAGCGTCGGACGCGATAAATCGCGTCCCTACAAGAACATGTACAATCATAAATTAATTAAAAAATAAATAAATAATGAATTCAACAATCTTTTGCCGGACGACACACAAAATAGGGAGGTTTTTTGGATTTTTCGCCTAGCCCCTTTTTCCTTTTTTTTCGATTTGTTTGTATGTTTTTGTGATTGAAATCATCATCCTGGTTGCACCATTGGTCCATTTTACGACATTTATCTTGGGAAATCGTTTTGCCAGATTCGGGAGCGAATAGGTTGTGTCGCTGTTCAGTTCACCTGGAACCAGTATCACTTTGTCAACCTGATTTGCATTGAGAGTCTGAGTGATTGTTTCGCACGTCTGGTATTCTCCACAAGCGTGAGCATGTCCATCAATGATCATTCTTATTCCTTTCTTATTCTCTATTCACAGTAATCCCTCTTCTCTTAATTGGGTGACAATTTTCACCACGCTCTTACTGCGATCCATTGTATAGAAATGGATGCCCTCAACTCCATGCTGAATTAGCTCCTTGCATTGATGTGTGGCAAACTCAATACCGAACTCTGACACTGCTTTTTTGTCATCCGAAGGTAATTTTGCCAGCTCATCCCGCACCTGCGGCGTAATGGTGGCACCGCATAGAGATGCCAGGCTTTCTGTCATTTTAACACTGTAAATGGGCATTACTCCGGACACAATGGGGACATCGATTCCTATCTCCCTACACTTTTTGACAAAATCAAAAAAATACTGGTTATCGTAAACATATTGGGCAATGATGAAGCGGGCGCCTTTTTCTACTTTTAATTTAAGGTATTCCAGGTCTTTTTCTTTGCTTTCAGCTTCTTTATGACCTTCTGGGTACCCGGCAGCTCCCAGAAAGAAATCATAATGCTCTCCCACAAAGGTCAGCAGATCGGAAGCGTGGGGAAAACTGTCGGGGTGGGGTTTAAATTTCTCCATATCCATGGGCTTATCGCCGCGAACACAAAAAAGGCCATCCACTCCCAGATTCTTATAACCATCCACTATGGATAGGATTTCGTCTGGACTCAGGCCATAGGCTGCAAAATAGGGCACTACTTTCAGAGCCTTCTCCTTTTTGAGTTTTTGGGCCAGTTGAAAGGAACCCTCACGAGTAGAACCTCCAGCCCCAAAAGTGACGGATCCAAAATCCGGTTCAAGCTCTGCCAGTGCATCAATCACTTTATCCAACTTTTGAGCGGATTTCTCATCACGGGCAGGGAAAAACTCAAAGGAAATGGTGGGCCGTTTCCTGTTTTTCCATAGATTTTCTATACTCATCGTATTTCCCTCCTTTAAAACAGGTCTGCGTCACCGTTTTTCAAAACATTTGACGCAACGAGTTATGAATGATGAAGGAGAATTGAAGTGGATAGCCGCTCAGCCGTATCATATCTCACTTTCATCATTCATTATTCATTATTCAATTTTGACTCATCTTTGGGTGTTTTAGGTGGAATTCGGTGGCATCCTGGTACACCTTTGCCACTGCCAGGGTATGTGCCTCTTCAAAAAGATTACCGATGAATGTAATACTGGTCGGCCGGCCTTTTTCATCAAATCCATTGGGTACCACCACTGATGGATGGCCCGTGAGATTGGTTAGCAAGAGGTTGTTTCCTTCAAAGGTAGGTGAGATATAAACATCGATATCTTGAAAAATGGTGGTCATTTTTTGCATGACCTGTGTTCTGAAACGATTGGCCTGGATATATTCCACAGCAGGAACCAACCGCGCCTGACGAAAGGCATTGGGCCATGCGTCTCGAATCTGCCGCACCATGAGATCATCTTTACCACTGCGGGTCAAATCATCAAAAGCAGCGGCTGCTTCTACATTGAGTAAAAAAGCCAGAGATTTCACGGGAAAATCCGGAAGCTCAATGGGAATAAGGGTGATTCCCAGGGAACGAAAAGTCTGCAGCACCACGGCATCGTTTTTTTTGTTCTCGTAATCCCTTTCAAATTCCTTTTTCAAGTAACCAATGCGAAGGGTTTTGATATCGATGGAAGGATTCCATATAAAGGGAAGATCTTCAATTGTAAGGTCTTTCCCATCTGGTCCGTAGATGGCGTTGAACACCAGGGCGCAGTCTTCCACGGTTCGACAAATCGGGCCGATTTTATCCATGCTCCAGCTTAGGGCCATGGCTCCGCTGCGGCTGACTCTGCCAAAAGTGGGTCTGAGTCCCGTGACACCACACCGAGTAGAGGGGGAGACAATAGAACCCCAGGTTTCAGTGCCTATGGAAAACCCGACCAGCCCTGCAGCAGTAGCCGCTGCCGGGCCGGCTGAAGAACCGCTGGCCCCCTGTTCTGTATCCCAGGGGTTGCGGGTTTTTCCACCGAACCAGACATCTCCCCAGGCCAGGGCACCGACGCTCAATTTGGCGACCAATACAGCTCCGGCTCCTTCCAGCCGTTCCACCACAGTGGCGTCTTCATCGATTACCTGATCTTTATAAGGCACAGCACCCCAGGTGGTTTTTATCCCTTTGGTAGCCAATAGGTCTTTGGCTCCCCAGGGAATGCCGTGAAGCGGCCCCCTGTATTTGCCTGCTGCGATCTCCTGGTCCGCTTTTTCAGCTTGTTTTATTGCCAGGTCTTCGGTCAGTGTAATCACGCATTTTAATACCGGATCGTATTTCTTTAAACGATTGAGGTACATCCGCGTCAGTTGCACGGAGGTCACCTGGCGTGTTTTTATTAATGCTGCCAGAACCGTTACCGGTGCAAAGGCCAGATCTTCAAGATTATCCGGCACCTTTACCTCCGGCAGTTTTAATTCTACAGCAGGGACAGGTGCCTTTTCAAACATGAGACCCGGAACGATAGGGCTGAAATAGAGCGCAGGCGGGACCTTATTGTTTAACGAAAATTGTCTCAATGTTTTGTAATGCTCTAAATTTTCCTTCACGTCTTCAAGCATTAATTTGATTTCTTTGGCAGTGAAATCCAGACCAATGGTCTTGCCTGCAATTTTTATATCTCGCCTGGAAATGTCCTTCCCGCTTGATATGAAATAGAAATTAATACCAGTGCTCACCAGGAACAAAATGAAAAAAACGATTGAAATAATCAACCATTTTTTTGAAATATTTCTCCTTTTCTTCATATCTTCCATATTTGTATTACCTCCTTACCTCTTACCTCCATATTAAAAAAATCCCTTTGCGTACTCTGCGATCTCTGCGGTGCAATCCGGGCTTCTCTGCTACTTCGTTACTTCTTTTCCCAGATTTGTTTTATCCAGGGTATGGCTTTCTTGAGGGGTCTCACAAAGTCTGCCGTATGATAGTGGCTGATGCCCTTAACAATCTCCAATTGAACCGGAAAGCCTTTGGATTTAAGCTTTTGAACCATTTCTTCCACGGGTTTTATCGGGAAAATCTCATCTGCATTACTGTGGATAACATAAACAGGGATATCCCGGAATAAGTCGATGGTCTCCTGTTCAGCCATACCTGAAATTGGGATGGCAGCTGAGAAGAGATTTGGATTCCGGGCTGCCATATACCATGTTCCGATTCCTCCCATACTAAAACCCGTGAGCAGTACCTGTTTACTATTGATTTGGTAGTGTTGCTTGATATGGTTCATCAGGGCGAAAACAGCAGATTCAACCGTGGGATTGTCCCATCCACGTCCTGGGCAGTCTGGGGCCACGATAATGGCTCCCAGTTTCCCCAAAGCGGGTTTCACCAGGATGGATAGGTATCCCTTTCCATACCAGGGTGTCACAGTGCCGCCGTAGTGAAGTGCCATTATTAACGGTACCTCTTCCCGGGACGAAAAGGATTTGGGAATATAGAGTGTGTAACGCATTGTGGTACCATTCTTCAACGTAAATATTTTTTCATAGATACCCTCTGTTTCAGGAAATTCTTCTGCCCACATAAAACCTCCATAAAGAATCAACATGATTCCAATCATTTTTAAGTAAATTTTAAAACGCTGCTTCATTGTAACCTCCACAGAGAAAAATGATGAATGATGAGTGATGAATTATGAAAAACGATCAGAGCTAATTTGAAAGCTCCTTTTAAATATTTGAAATGGGTTCTTATAAGCTGCCTTCATCATTCATCATTCAACACTCATCATTCATATTTATAAAAAAGCTCTAAAAAGCTGTGGCTTGACCTTCTTTTGCCAGGAAGGAATTGGGGAATATGGTTTGTGCGTGTTTTTCCATAGCAGCCAGGCGTTCCGTGGTGTATGCCGGGTTTAAATGGATCAAAATCAATACATCCACACCCGCTTCTGCAGCTGCGTGGGCTACCCAATCCACATGGGAATGGGATTTTAACGCCTTTTTAGCAGCAGGAGAAGAGGGTGCCTGATGGCTTAATTCATTGTACTCCTCGGTGTCAAACCATGCTTCGTGCAGCAGTAATCGGCAGCCTTTAGCAAAGGCAATGGTGGATTCGGAACCGGTTGTATCTGTACAGTAGCAAACCGAATCCTCTATTTTTATCCCTAATGAAGGATCACTGTGTTCCTGGAGAACCGTGTCAATCCCAAGACCATCAATCACCATGGAACCTGTTCCCAGATCATGGAAATGGACCGCCATAGGGAAGTCCGATATGGGACGGGCAAAATAGGGGGGAGAAGTCAGTAGGGTCAATATCTCTTTTACGCCCCTACCATAGATCGCTTTCCCTGGTCCTGCAAAATGGACCTCTTTCTCTTTAAAAAAATAGGGCAAAAAGATCAGCCCGGCCACATGGTCCAGGTGGTAATGGGATAAGAGTACATATACTTTATCATATTTCTGCAAAAGAGCTGCTTGCATGGGGTCGTTGAACCGAGCAATGCCTGTGCCAGCATCGAATAGAATCAAACAATCACTGTATTCCAGGCAATAGCAGCAGGTATGACGGTTTTGGATGGGAATCCACCCCATGGAACCCAAAGGTGTTATTTTCATCTTTTAATTTTTCAGTGTGGCTTTTGAGTACTTGTCATTGAGGAATTTAAAGGCTTGTCATTGTAACTTTTAAGTGCTAGTCATTGAGACTTTCAGGTACTTGTCATTGTGATTTTTGAGTAATTGTCATTTAGCGCTTTAAAGGATTCTCATCTTTTTAATTTCCTAATGACAAGTTCTAAAGAGTCTCCCTGACGTGAGCGAAGCGAACCAATGGCGCTGAAGGCAAATGACAAGCTCTAAAGAAGACCGTGAATATGCACCTTGTAAGGGCAGGCAACTCTGCAGTGACCGGTACAGTTTTCACAACGTTCAACTTTTACCGTAAGCAGAGAAGCGTATTTTTTATTACATTAACTGGTCGGCAATTTTCTGGGATTTTTCCTTGATCTCCTTGTGAAGACTGCCGCCGTGGGAATCCATGGTTACCACCAGGGGGAAATCCTCGACATCAATAACCCAAAAAGCCTCCGGTGTACCGAACTCTTCCAATTTATAAACCGTTTTTACCTCTTTCACCGCATTGGCAATCAGGGTTCCGGCGCCACCGACAGCATGGAAGTAAACAGCACCGCACTTCTTTAAGCCCTCGGCTGTCTTGTCCCCCATACCGCCCTTACCAATGACTCCCCGGACATTGTATTCGCATACAACATCCGCCTGGTAAGGCTCTTCACGGGCAGAAGTGGTGGGCCCGGCAGATACGAAAATCCATTTACCCTCGTCTGTCTTCTTGACCACTGGTCCGCAGTGGTAAATGACAGATTCTTTGAGGTGCTCACGGAGAAAATCCGGTTTTTCTTCGATCATTAATTTATGGGCTTCATCCCTGCCTGTAACAATCGTGCCGGAAAGGAGCACGGTATCACCCACTTTTAATTTGCGAATCTCTTGTTCGGAAATTGGAGTTTTTAACTTAATCATAGTTCACCTCGCCGTTTTTAATGGTCATGGTCTTTCTTCTAAACGCCCAGCAGGTATAAGAGATGGAAACAAAAAATGTTGCCGGGTGCCGGGCCTGGGAATCGATAAACACTTCCAGTACAGTGGTTTTGCCTCCGAATCCCATAGGACCGATTTCCAATTTGTTCAGGTCTTTATAAAGTTCTGTTTCCATGTCAGCCAGTTCTTTCATGGGGTTTCGTTCCCCGATTTTTCTAAAGAACTGTTCTTTTGAAAGGGAAAAGGCCGTGTCTCTGCCGCCGCCGATTCCCACACCAATGACCCCGGGTGCGCATCCCAGTCCCTGGGCATTAACAACCGCATCAATGATGAGTTTCCTGACGCCCTTCAAATCCCGGCCCGCTTTTAATGGTGGATAGGGGAGTTTATACTGGGTTCCCACATTCTCACTGCCGCCTCCTTTCAACATCAAACGAATACGCACTTCATCTTTATCCCACTGGTGGAAATGGAAGTAAGGGGCATTAACACCAATGTTGTTACCGGTATTCTTCGCAGTAATGGGGTCTACCGCATTGGGGCGAAGGTATTGCAAACCGGTGGCCTCTTTCGCTGCCCAATGAATGGCTTCCCGATACGTTTTCTCCGATTCCCCAACAGGAAAATCAATGTAAAAGATAAGGGAACCGGTGTCCTGGCAAATGGGGGTGCTGTTCTCCCTTGCCATACGCACGTTTTCCAGGATGGTGTTAAAAACGCTTTTGGCCGGGGTCCCTTCGTCCTCCCTCTGGTAGGCTTCGGATAGAACCTGCTCAACATCGGGGGAGAGATCAGTTGCTGCCTTCCGGATTAGCTCCAGAATTGACTTTTTAAGTTCCATAAACATTTCTCCTTAGAATTTTTTTAATACTGCCGTGTCTGGCGGCGTATGCTTCCGCCATTCGATTTTTAGATATCCTTATAATAAAAATAAAATACACATAAGAAAAATCGACACAATCAATTTTTGTGTCGGTGATAAGTGATAATCGATATATTGTACTTCAAAAATCACCAATGTTAAGATATATCATTAACATAAATTAGAGTAATTTTCAACCCCTGAACAACATCTAAAACCATCGCCATTATTAAAACCGCGAAGGCACGCGAAGAAAACAGTTGACAAAAAGTTTTTTTTCTTTTATATTAGCGAGTGGAGGTATTAAGACATGGAAACGTTGAAGAGTGAAGCAATAAAAGCGATATCAACATTAAACGATACCGCCACCATAGAAGATATGATGTATCGGTTATATGTAATCGATAAAGTCAGGAAAGCACAGGCTGCTGTAAAAGAGGGCGAATTAATTTCCGCCAAAGAGTTGATGGATGAAATAAATTCATGGTAATCTGGTCAAAACCTGCTAAAAAAGATTTAAAGCAGATTTTCGAATATATTGCCAGGGACTCAAGGTTTTATGCCAAAAATGTTGTGAATAACATAGTAGAAAAATCCATGTCCCTTGATTTATCTCCACGAAGGGGGCGAGTTGTGCCGGAAATCAATGACCCCGATATTCGAGAAATATTTATCTACTTCTATCGACTAATGTATCAAATTACTCCAGATAATATTTATATTCTTGGTGTTATTCACGGTAAAAGAGATTTTACACCTGATGATATCCAGTGAAATTAATAGAGGGAAAAGAGGAAGTGGTATGCCGTTTTGAGCAGTGAATATGTGATTAGGTATTTTATTTCTAAAGGGGGCATATGAAGAAAATAAAAAAATAATGCAGAAAAAAAAACAAAATAGAAGTGAAATTAAATATATTAAAAATTTTGCCATGAAATATTAACTCGTGCTTCGTAGCAAGGCTACTTCGCAGAGTAGCATTTTTTTAAGTTTGAGATTGATAAAATCAATATTTTATGCCACATATATTAAAAATATTAAGCCAGAAACAAGTGGGTATATGCTATAATTCCTTATGTCTTTTTTATTTTTATGCCTTGCGCTGTTATCATCGCTGAGTATTGCCATCCTCCTGCGATTATATGAATTTAAAGGGAGTAATCGGACTGTTATTATTGCTTCCAATTACATTTCAGCCGGTACCCTGGGTTACGTTCTTTACCGCCAACCGTCCGCTGACCTGACAGTCTTCTATTTTGGCGCTGTGTTGGGACTTTTTTTCTCCATTGCCTTTATAACTTTCAGCAGAGCCATTAAAAACAAAGGTATTGCCAGTGCAGTAACAATGGGGCGGATGTCATTGGCCATTCCTGTTGGGTTTTCTATATTTTTATGGGGTGAAAAACCCCTTATCACAGATATCCTGGGCCTTATACTGGTCTTTTTTATCATTTTAACCTGGGAGGGAAAAATCGGAAAATTATCCCCGATACTATTTTCTCTTTTCCTGCTTTTCGGGTTCATCGATGCCTCGATAAAATTTTTCAAAATGAAATTTCCCACAGCAGATGACAATTTTTTTCTCATCATTGTCTTCTATTCTGCAATGGTATGGAGCTGGATTTATGTGCTTTGCTCCCGGCAAAAATTGATACCTGTGGACATTGGCAGAGGCTTTCTGCTGGGCATCCCCAATTATTTCTCCACCTATTTCCTATTAAAAGCCCTGGAAACCCTCCCGGCTTATATCACCTTCCCCTTTATCAATATCGGGATGATCATCCTATCTGCATTGCTGGGCTATCTCTTCTTTAAGGAAAAATTAAATAGAAAAAAAATATTTTTAATCATACTTGGTATTATTGCAGTGCTTTTTCTTACTACATAAGACGTAAAGGTATAAAAGTAAATGTAAATATAAACGTAAACCATAGGAGTCTTTATAATTATAAGATTCTAAAGTTGTGGTGCGCCTAAGAAACGGCGCGCGGTACCTTTTTAGAGCTAAAAGGTATATGGTGCTCGGGCCTGTATTGCCTCCTTAACTTTAGTACCTTCTAAGTAAAATCTTGCCAGAAAATGGCAGAAAATTAAAATTCGAAATCCGAATATCGAAATCGCGTGGTTCCAAACAAATCCAAATGACCAAAATACAAATGACCAAAACAAAACCCATGCCGTACATCTTTAAGATTATTGATTGAAATCTTCTTTTAGATCTACAAGTTCCTGTTTTGAACATTTGAAAATTT
>Ga0180438_10001891_pt1 | contig 35780 bp, 37 predicted proteins | sample SS_ome_12_FD_132455 | JGI IMG/M metagenome (GOLD analysis project Ga0180438, IMG submission 132455) | Hypersaline lake sediment archaeal communities from the Salton Sea, California, USA - SS_3_D_2 metaG | ecosystem: Environmental > Aquatic > Non-marine Saline and Alkaline > Hypersaline >... | reverse complement strand
GCTTTTTTGCCATATGCCTCTACAAGTACTGAACTCTTTCCTCCACGCTCGATTTCTTTCTTTTCCTCTTTGGATAGTTTCATTTGTGCTTTTTGATGTTTTAACGCTTTCTTTAAGGTCGTGTTTCTTGAAAAAACGACACCAATAAAGACACTTTTGCATTTTGGGCATTTTAACTTCTCATCAGACAAATATTTAACCTGTCTAACACTTTCCCATTGTCCACAGTACATACAGACGAGTTTGATACGCTTCTCGTTTATCTTGTTTTTTACTGCCTCTATCAATACTGCTTCAGGCTTTGCTGACGTAACATAACTACCCGCCTTTGCATTCCTAAGAGCGAGAAGAGAAAATGGGGATCCAAAGTCAATAGAACCTTTTTGAATGATATCAATAGTCTTTAGACCATTAGAAATTTGAGATAGAATCTTTTTTGCGTTCGGAATATCAAGTTTTTCTAACTTTATTTCCCTCAATGTTTCTATAGCTGCTGCTGTATCTTTATATGCATGGAATAATCTTTCAATAAGGGTTGAGTAGAATTCGGCTCCCTTATCGATTATTCCAAAGCGTTGCGCAACATGGCTGAATCTCCATAAAAACAGAGATGATCGGATCAGAGAGAGATCCAATATATGTTCCGCATGTTCTGGATTTTTAAGTAACTCTGGAATGATTTTAGGATTAATACGCGTTGGTAACTGAAGTTGAATTGTATAAGGTGACGAACGCATCACAACATTAGCACCCAGTTCGGTAGTAAGTAACGCGGAAAGTAGTTCGCCTATTGTTTCATTGATTTTACTTCCGAAACAACAATGGATAATTATGTAGTCTCCAAACGCTTCTATCACTATTCGCTCATGAGTTGGAATTGGAACATCGCTTTTAATCTGTTGCAGAATAGTATTAAGAATGATTTCTTTAGCATTTGAAGAAAGTTGGTATTCATCCAAGATTTCTTTGGTGTCCCCTTCATTTTGATATGCTCGTTCTAATCTATGCCTTAACTCTCCTACTTCTTGTGCGACTTGGTATGGGACTGGGATTAACTCTCCTACCCATCCGGGAATTGCACCAGTGGGATCTGGTGCGGGTGTTACTTCAATTTTGTTTTCATTAAGATTAAGGATTTTCCAAGGCCTCCCCCTAACTATGAAAACAGTTCCCAATTTCGCTTTAGTTGCTACGAATTCATTATCAAGACTGCCAATGGGTCGATTTGTAGTTATATCAATAACTTGCCAACGCTGGCCAACATCAGGAATCGTAGAGACTCTCTCATAATAAAATAGTAAAGTCTTTCTACTTCTCTTTAAAATCCCATTATTTTCCCAGATAAGTTTTAATTGGAGCATTAGATCTATTGTTTTGTTTAATAATTCCTTGCTAAGATTTGCATAAGGATATGCTCTTCTTATAATCTGTTCTACCTCATCTATATTTACTTCCCGTTTATCCATGACTATTCCAGCAACTTGATGCGCTAATACATCTAGTGCATTTTCATGAATTAGAATTTCTTCAAGTTCGTTTTTCAGTGCCTTTGAGACTATAACTGCCGATTCATAAATGTCATCAAAGTCCATAGTAATGATTGTGCCCCTTGAAACCTCGCCAATCTTATGTCCGGCCCTCCCTACTCGCTGAATTAGTTTTGATACCTGCCTTGGACTCATTAACTGAATGACTTTATCGACGCTGCCTACGTCTATACCGAGTTCAAGAGATGATGTGCACACAATTGCTTTTAGTTCTTGCGACTTAAATTCCTTTTCTGCTTGGATTCTCACGTCTTTCGATAAAGAACCATGATGAATTCCATAATTAAAATCAGGATCAAGTAGTCTTAAATGGCTAGAAAGCATTTCGGCGTGATCACGAGTATTTGTGAAACAAAGTACAGAATTATTATTTTCTATATGGTATGCAATCCTATTTATCCTAGCAGCAGTTTCGGCAGTGGTATATAATTTTTTAGCGAGAGATCGATCTTCATGCGTAGGTAATGGATTTTCAATAGTAATTTCAAAATTCTTTTCAGTGTCAGTTTTAACAGTCTCAATTGATCTCCCTATTCCCGCCAAGAATCTTGCCACACGTTCTGGGTTACCGATTGTTGCAGAAAGTCCAATTCTTTGAAATTCTCTTTCAGTACGATCTCTCAATCTTTCAAGTCCAACACCTAACTGAGTGGCACGCTTACTTTCAACAATTTCGTGGATTTCGTCTACGATAACCACTTTTACATTTTTTAGGTGCATCCCCATCCTTTTCGCAGGTAAGATTGATTGAAGGGTCTCAGGCGTTGTAATAAGAATGTGTGGCGGTTTTAATGCTTGCTTTCGTCTAGTGCTAGCGCTTGTATCCCCATGTCTTATCTGTATATCAAACCCGAGATCTTGCCCCATTTCGATTAAGCGACGGAAAATATCGCGATTGAGGGCTTTTAACGGCGTTATATAGAGAACTTGTATTCCTCTAATGAGTTTATTTCTGTTTTCTTGAAATAATGCTTCAAAAATAGGAAACATCGCCGCTTCCGTCTTTCCTGTACCTGTGGGTGCAATTAATAATAGGTTTTTTCCCTCTAGGACTTTTGATAATGCTTCATTTTGTATTGGGGTCGGCTGTACAAAGTTATATTTTTGTATAGTTTTTTGTATTTCTTTGTGAAGCAAATTGAAACTATTTTGCGACCTACCCGAAAGCTGCAAATTCTACACACCAAAGTTAGGGTTCGAAATGGTTTACCTAGTTTTAAAGCGTGAATCGTTAAGAAATATAGCGCCAAAAAATAGATAAATGCCACTAACCTTGCATAAAGTTGGAAAAACGCATAAAGAATTTGAAAGTGGATTTTTTTAAATAACTTCATTTTTCCGCATCTTCATCCTCTGAAAGTACTTGATACGCAAGAATAAGGATGACTGCTAAAAATCCAAACGAAAATACTAAAGTTCGGACAATAAAGGGGTCTACGCTCAAATAATTTTCCTCCACAAGAAAAACTGGTACATACTACGATATGTAATGGATTTAAAAAGTTGTCCCATTATTCTAAATTTCTGTTTACTTATCAGATTTCTTCCATTCTATTTTCTATCTTTCACTGTTACTTCCATAAGATCGTGTGCTATTATCGTATTTGGAAAAATCTTTGTAGCTTGCTCGTAAAGAAGTGTAGTATCTTTATATCGTGTGCTAATGTGCGTTAATATCAATTGCTTGACTTGTGCATCTTTTGCTATCTTCGCAGCCTCCCCTGCTGTAGCATGTCCTGTCTGAATCGCCTTTTCCAAAAGAGAATCATCAAAAGTAGCCTCGTGAATTAAAACATCACTATTTCTGCTTAATAAGACGATAGATTTCGTTGGACGTGTATCAACTGAATAGGTAATTTTTCTTCCAGGTCTCGAAGGTCCAACAACTTCGGAGGAATTAATAATTCTCCCATCTTGTAATTGGATACTCTCTCCTGCCTTTAATTGTGACCATAATTCTCCCTCTGGAATTCCAAGTTTCCTTGCCTTCTCTGGAAAAAATTTTCCGGGATATGGTTTCTCAACAATAGAGAATGCAAATGTATCAATTCCATGATCTACCAAAGTAGACTCAACTACATACTCTTTCTCTTCAACTACAAGCCCTTCTCCTATCTCACTTATGCTAAGTTCAAATTCTGTATCTAACACACCTGCTATAGAATTAACAGCCGCCAGGTATTTTATTATGCCCGGAGGACCATAAAGATGCAAAGGTTTTGTTCTTTGATACATTCTGAGAGTAAGAATCAACCCAGGTAAGCCGAATATATGGTCTCCATGAAGATGACTAATGAAAACTTTTGAGATTTTCATTATGTTGAGTTGAGCATTAATTAATTGGTACTGCATCCCCTCTCCGGCGTCAAATATGAGAATTTCGCCTGAATTTTTCCTTATAATGGCAGTACTTGACAGTTTTCTCGTTTTCGAGGGGACAGCTGCACCAGTACCCAAGAAGATAATTTTCATTTTAATCGCTCCGATCTAATTCTGAAATATACCGATTGCTCTTGAAAGGCTTTTATGAACTCGCATCTTATGAATTTCTACTGTTTTAAACCCAAAATCATTTGCAATAGTATGAAGATCTACAGGTATGGGGGCACAAATACAAATATACCTCCTTTTCTGCAAGATATCTGCTACTGATTCAAAAAAAGATTGAATCAATACACTTACTTCTATCCCTTTTGTAGTAGATGATCTTCCGTAGGGAGGATCCGTAGCAATTGCATAAATATCATTCTTAAAGGGAAGTTGACGTGCATCAGCGCAAATTAAATCTCCTGAAAGATGAAACTGATGCAAATTAATGAGTGCACCTTGAACCATTCTCTCTTGAATATCACATCCAATTATATTTGCACCAATCAAACGAGCTTCAATGAGTGTTGACGCACTGCCGACAAAAGGATCTAGAAACAACCTTCCCTCTTTTGCGCGAGAAAGATTTACCAATACTCGTGCTAATCTCGGTTCTAATGTCCCTGGATGAAAAAAATCCCTTTTATGTCCTCTTCGAGCATCAAATCTCTGAAAATATGTCTCAGATTTCCAAATACTAATTCCGAAAAAGAACTTATTCTCTGTAAGCACGCCATAAAAACTAATGTCAGGTTTTTCAAGATTAACCTTTATCTCGCTGTTTTCCTTCTTTAAAAGATTAAATAATACTGCTCCAAGTTTTCGTTCAAGGTCTGTTTTGTCAATATGTGAACTGTGATTCTTTATTCTTTTAATACGCAATGCGAAGCTATTCCCTGATATTAACGAAGAATCAAACAATGCTTCTTTTACTTTATTTAGGATCTCTTCAACACTATTATCTGATTCAAAAAGTTGAATACAACAACAATGTACAAGTGCACTTCTCCGCGCAATTACATTTATGCTATCAATAGATGTGGAGATTCTCATTAATTGATCAAATTCTTTTATATTCGAATAATTTATCTCGGTAGCCTGTAAAATAGCCAAGACTTCTGAAAATGCTAAAGTTGGATACTCCCCGTTTAGAACTAAAAATAACTCTCTTAGGGTCATTGAGACCATTTCTTTGACAATTATTCAAATATTGCGTCTTAACCTGGAGATTATAATTGTTTCATAATGCCCTATAAATACTTAGCAAAGGCATTTGCGATGAGTGGTGCAACAGAGATTTTACTTACTTCGTTTAGAACGGTATCTGTTCCAATAATTTCTTCTGCTTGTGCCTGCATGATACGCGTTCGTGCATTTTGGATAAGCAAAGCATGTGTTGCTCCTACAAAAACCCTTCGCGCCCCTTGTGTCTTTAACATTTTCGCAGCATTTACAATTGTACCACCGGTTGAAATAATATCGTCTACAATAACCGTATCACGCCCTTTAACATCAAGTTTTACTGCTTCTGTTTCGATTTCTCCAGTAATAAGATCTCTTTTTTTGAAGCAGCTACTAACATCTGCACGGAGTGTTTCTGCAACTTCTTTTGCCAAGAATTCTGCTCCTTGATCAGGAGATACAATATATGGGTCTTTCAAATCATACTTTTTTAGATAAGTTCCAATAGCAGTCATAGCGCTTAGATTGACTATTGGCATTTTAAATTCACTCAATACTGCCTCTTCGTGAATATTAATCGTATAAAGTTCGTCCACGCCAATATTTTCAATCAAGCGGATAATTGTCTTTATACTTATTGCCTCTCCAGGTCTGAATCTTTTATCTTGTCGTGCATAGGCAAGATATGGAACGATTGCAGTTATTTTAGATGCAGCTAATTCCTTTACTGTATCTAGAAGCAAAAAAAGTTCAATAAGATGCGGATCAGTAGGAAATGTAGATTGAACAACCGCCACATGCTCATCTTGAATATTTCCATCGATTCTTATGTATGCTTCCCCATCTGGAAACCGCTTATAGTCCAAAGGCACTACTTTTGCTTTTAGCAACTTTCCAATTTTAAATCCTAAAATCTGTGACGCAGGGCCAGGTATTATAATCATATTGAACCCTCATTAGTTGATCATATTATTCTTGATGAATTTTGACTCTTTCCAGAAAGAATTCCTTTTAAAATCGTTGTCATTGTCTATCTTTATTCTTTCTGATTTTTTAATTAGATGTATCTGCATAAAAACTATGTTTAGAACAAAACTCTGAAGCTAAAGGGAGTATAAATCAACTGGACTATTGTGGCTTATAAAAGGGCGGTAACATGCCCTTCATTTCTTTAAGGGATTATTATTTCTCTCTCGTGATAGGTTTCTGTCAACTTTTTTTTCGGGCGATAATAACTATCCCAATGATTAAACCTATTACAGGCAAAATATATACTCCTAAAAATATTGCTGATGGATTTTCAATTGATCCCTGAGGAGGTGTCCATAATTTCGTTTCAATGCTAATTTCAATCGTATTAGAACGCACAGTAAAACTTTCTCCACTTAATTCGAAATTGATTTCAGCAGCTTCTAGCGTATGATTGCCTGAACTCCGTGCTTCAAGGATGTAAGTGTGGTTAATGCTTTTAAATGCATCAATACTAGACCAAAATTCAATTAAAGAGCCCGAAACTACAAGAAATGCGTCTGGAACGGTGTCAATTAACTCAACGTTTTGTATTGGTAACGAGTTTTCATTGTTTATAGTGACCGTTACATTTAATCTGTCGCCTGTACCTATGAGTTCTTCACTAACAGTTTTCTCAACATTAACTCCATTATTTTGTTGATATTGGAGTGCGGTGGTTGTATTTACAGAAAGAATTGCCACACATAGCAACAAAACAGTCAACAGTGCTAACTTCTTAGGATTAATAATTTCTCTCACCATTTGTGAAATTCCTTGTTTATTTTTATCCTTACAACTTAAATGGTGGTACTATATTGGAAGGGACTGAAAATCTATCCCTATTTAACTTTATCGGCGAGGAGACCTCGTTTTCTAAAACAAATAAATTATGATTTTATCATACATTTTTTGTTATGGACAGATGGACGTGATTGCAAATAGATTGGCAAGTTAGGAAAAAGTAGCGAGGTTTTTATATCTACTTGTTCTTTGCAAGTGAAAACTTTGATACGGAATCCTTCCCAAAGTACTGTTTAAAAAACCAAAATAAAATAGAGAAGGAAAGAAAATGATAAAAAAGTTTTTTAGAAACAAAAAAGGCTCGCCTTTGATTGAAGAGGTAATGCTAATTGGGATGGCAATTCTTATGTTTGCATTGGTAATTAGTTTAATATTTGACATCTTTAATTGGACTGGAGCATCAACATCGGAACTATACCAAGAATTGGCCAATCTTTGGAGTGAATTTCGTTGATTAAGTCAATTATCCCCTCAACACGATAGGGGGCTCTCACAAGTTGAGGAGTACATAGAGCCTCATTTGAAAAAGAGCGGTCCTTACCGTACATGGTCACAGATCCATGACCTTTTCAAGCACAGCGGGATAAAATCCTTCAAGACTGTCGAAATACTAAAGAAAACAGTATTAATGAAGCATGTATTGAACTCGGTGACAAGCGCACAGCCTGATAACCTTAAGGCTGGTCTTCTAGTTGGGAAGATTGATAGTTATTATAAAGTAACGAATAGTTTTTATAACTCCGTAATTTTATAAATAATTATAAGGTTTATGTAATCAATGTAGTTTACGCACATGGAGGATTATACGTGGCTCAGGTGTACATAGATGCATTAACGAAATGGAAGGCTATGATAAAATTACTAGAAGGAGAGAGTGATGCTTCCCGAGATAGGGGACTCATAGCCGCAATATTAGTTATGACGGCAGAATTCATAAAATATAGAAAAGGTAGTAACGAGTAGGTAATGAATATATTTTTAGGAAGGACGCAACTAACCGCCTTTCCATTTTCTGTCAAATACCCCTATGAATCTTGTTAGTAGCACTCATCTCTTAATTGAAATAATATATTTGGCACAATTTTATTTCAATTAAATACGGAATAACTTCTAACTAACTAGAATTAACTCTTTTGAATCCACTTAAGGTATTTCTCGATATATTTCTCTTCGATATTCGTTCGCATCAGTTCCTTTTTAATAATATCTAAAGGCTTATTTTCATCCTTTAATGACATATAGAGTTTTGTGATAGTTTCTCTACGTTCCCAAGGAAAAACTATCCATTTATCGGTTTCAAGGATCCAGTAATCCGGGTTGCATTTACTCCAAGGCTTCATGTAGAGGGCCGCTACACGTACCTCTGATGCACCAGCTTCTTTCATATGGTCAATGGCTACCAAAAGACTCTCACCAGTATCGGCTACATCATCACATAATAGTACCTTTTTATTTTCAACTGATTCAGAGATGGGTTGAACAATTCTTGGTTTTTCTTCAGTTTGATTAATATCGGCATAGAATTCAATCTTCATATTCGCTGTTAGCTTATTTTCTGAAAAATCAGAAAGTAATCGTGCAGGAACCCAACCTCCTCTTGCTACCCCCACAATAATATCAGGAAAGAACCCATCTTGTAATAGTTTTTCATATAATTCGATAGTTATATCATATATTTCGTCCCATGAAGGTGTAACGAACTCCACCAAATACATTCCTCCAGAATTCCTAATTTATCTTCTGATGTTAACTCTTTTAATTCGGGCATATTGAGTGTTTTCAAATTAATAATGTGGTCTCTGATGAATTCTAAAAATGTCTTGATCAAGTCTTTAGAGGTTAATTATTTACATTTTAAATTTGTTGGAGTGACTGGCTTTCGAGGTATAAAGCCTTTCAATATAGACAAATTATTAGGAAAGATAACAAGGCTGGGGAATTCTGAAAATGCCACAATCCAACTTTTTGATAGTGATTTGATTGCCACATGGGAACATCTATTTTTTGCAACTCTCCACGGAATCAAAGCATTCTTGTATTCTCGTAATATCTCAAAATCGTTAGCAATTGAATCTCTCATATATGCATCTTGTCAAAGACAGATAAAACTTGCAGTAAAAGTTCTAGGACTTAAGCCAAAGACTAAGAATTGTGCATTATTACTAGTAGGAACTTCTCCAGAGAATATTGAATCCGTTGCAGAGGAGGTTTATAGTTATTTAGGCGGTAAATTAGACTTGAGTGTTTTGGACATTGATGAATCGAAGTTCAATAGAATAAAAACGACTTTCGATGTATCAGATATCGAAATTGAAACACTCATTTCAAACAATACATGGGACGATCAAAAAAATGCTTTAGTAAAACTTATACTCGAACGACTTGCATTTCTTCATTTCTAATTTACAAATCCAAACAGTCCCTCATTTAGGGGAAGTAAGATTACGGAAAAAAAGAAAAAAAGGCCTCAAAGAACCTTCAAATTTAGTTATTTTCCAATGATTATTTCCATTGCACTTACGTTCCTTGCGCCTTCAGATGTGTTTATTTGTTCTGTGCTAATCCTTATATCTTTGACGCCCACTTCTGGCATGAAACGTTTTCTTAAGATTTCAGCTACATCAACTGCTCTGCTAATTGCACGGCCTCTAGCCTTTATGGTAATATCGCCTGCGCCTCGGTTTAACTGAGTAACACATGCAAGGACATAGTTCATCACTGGTTTATGACCTACGAACACAGTGTTTTCATCTGCCATACTTACACCTCTTGAATTGGTTTCTGTCATATCTGATACCTAAGCTCGAAAGGCTCTATAGATAAGAAATTCGGATCGTTATAGATATACTTCATTTAAATGCTTTGTCTATAGTCAAAGATTCCAGATTCTTATATTATCTTCGCAGATCGGGTATTTCAGAAAAAGAACTTCTAATCTCTCAACTTTCAACCATTCAATAAAGCTATTGAATAAAGATTGTACTTTTTAACCATTTCATTTATATCTCTCTTTAAGAATGTGCACCTTTCTGAAGTTTTGTTGCACCAGCAATTGCTTGTCCGATAGAGATACCTCCATCTCCTGGAGGAATACGTTTATGTTGTATGAATTTAATATTACCTTGAATGACGTTCTCTTTGATAGTTCTTACAATGAAATCGTTATAGGCAACTCCTCCGCTAACGCCAATTACATCAATTCCTTTTTCCTTTGCAATCTCAACTGCTATGTCAGATAGACCTTTGGCGATAACATATTGTGCGGTGCTGGCTATGTTTTTTATTGATGTCCCTGTCTCTTTTAATTTTACCAGATTTAGAAGGATTTTTGATGTATCTAAGAGGATTCGACCCTTCTTATATTGAATATAGTCTTCTATAGGTAGTTTTACTTGCGTACCTTCCCGTGCAATGGCTTCTAATCTAATTGCAGGTTCCCCCTCATAAGTTCGAAATTGACAAATATTTAAAAGCGCAGAAACTGCATCAAGAAAACGCCCTGTGCTAGTAGTCATAGGTGTATTAATATTTTGTTCCAACTGTTTCAACATAACATCTATTTCTCGATTTCCATGCTTAAATCCTTGATTGCAATAAGTTCTCAGAAGATTTCGAACTCCGTCTTTACCAATTTCACTATACAAAGAACTTCCTAGCATTCTGCATGGATAGTACGTGGATATATCCCCTCCCGGCATTGGTTGCGGTTTTAGACTTCCAGGTCTTGTAAATGATCTTAGATCACCTTCAAGAATTTCTCCTCCCCAAGCCTGTTCATCAAAGGCTCCATAACCAAAGCCATCAATTGCGATAAGAATTATGGGCTCAGATATTTTCATATCTACCATAAGTGCCTTAAGATGGGCATCGTGATGCTGAACAGGAATTAATTCACAATTAAATTCAGATGATAGTTCTTTTGCATATCTAGTTGTTAGAAAATTAGGATGCAGATCACAACATATGACATCTATATTCTCTGGATTAAGCAGATTTAAAAAGTGACTAATCGTCTTTCTTAAAGCGTCTAGTGTTGCTAGATTGTCTACATCTCCTATATGCTGTGACATGAATGCTTTATCGGATTTAATAATTGTTGCTGTAACATCCGTTTCAGGTCCTACACCAATAGCGTTTATGTCTTTAAAGGGGAGAGATATATATTCCGGGACATATCCTCTGCTCCTTCTAAGAAATGTTTCATTCTGCGCAACAATTTTTACAACAGAGTCATCATTTCTTTGAAAGATCTGTCTATTATGAAGTAAAAAGTAATCAACAATATTCCCTAACTTACTAATGGCCTTTTCATTTTGAATGAACATTGGCTCGCTAGGTTGATTAGCACTTGTCATAACGAGAGCATATTCATCTAAATGCTTGAAGAGTAAATAATGAATCCCTGAATAGGGTAACATTACTCCAATTGTATCAAGACCAGGAGATATTTCTTCTGGTAAAACAGGAGGTGTTCTTTTTTTAAGCACTACTATAGGCCTCTGAAAAGATGAAAGTAATTTCCGTTCTAGAGATGTTGGAATAGTAAATTTCTCAAGGGTAGTTAGATTGGCGCTCATAACGGCAAAAGGTTTATTTGATTTTTTTCTACGTTTTCTGAGTTTAAGAACAGGCTCATCTTCGCTTGTTTTAACTGCAAGATGAATACCACCAATTCCTTTGATAGCTAGAACATATCCTTCGGAAATAAGACGAGCAGCAACTTCTATTGAATCTTTAGCTTCTATCAATGTACCATTCTTACCATATAAACTAACATGCGGTCCGCAGATTGGACATGCCATTGTCTGTGCATTTAGCCATCTAGTTGTAGGATCTGTGAATTCTTTAACACAAGATTCGCAAAGAGGAAACTCCTTCATTGAAGTTCTTTCTCTATCATAAGGTAAACTCTCAATAACACTAAATCTTGGACCACAATTCGTACAACTAATTAAAGGATAATTGTAGCGACGAGAGTTTTTATCAAAAATATCCTTTCGACAGTCATTACAGATCGCAATATCTGGTGGAAAGACCGCACCCTTTGGTGATCCTTTCTTCTTACTGCTTCTCCTTATAATAAATGAATCAAAATCTCCAGCAAAAGGCGTCCATTTTATTTGGAACTTTTCAATTCTCGAAAGAGCAGGTTTTTCCTTTTTTATTGCATCACAAAAAAAATCAATTCTTTCTTTTTCTCCCTCAACAACGATTTCAACTCCAGCGTCACCTAGGTTTAAAACATATCCCTTTAAACCTAGTCTGTGTGCTAATCGATAAATAAATGGACGGAACCCAATTCCCTGCACAACGCCTGTAACATGTATTTCTGCTCTTTTCCTCAATGAATTCTCCTCAATCGCTGACATTCTTATATATTCTTGAAATTCATTATTACTTGGAGAAGTAAATGCCTTTATTGAACTATTAATAAAAGGAATTCATAAAGAAATTGATTTGGACATGATTTCAACATACAAAAAAAAATTCTTTGAGATAGTAACAGAATAAAAACTATGATCCTGTCATCCCGCTAATAGAAATTTAAATTACACAAACCCGAAGTCCTAAAAAATTATGTTGTTTTAATAGAAAGACGTGAAACTTTTTCAGAGATGTCTCGCATCTCCTCTTTGATTTCTTCTATTCTGCCAGTTTCAATATATGGCTCGGTCATCCAAACAACCCACAAGTAAGTTGAAAGCACACTTATAGGAGGGAGAGGGGCATTTATATCATTACAGATCGTTTCCTTGACGAGAAGTTCATTTTCATACATCTGTACGATCTCTCGGGCATGGATAGAAAGCTCATCGACAAGTTTACTTACGTTAAAATGCTCCTCTGTATTAGTAATAAATTCTATAATTAGTTGACAGAATTCTACATACTCTTTGAATATTTCTCCATTTGTTAGAAGATGTTTTACAGTTCCATTATATATATTAATAAATTCTTCTCCGATTCTATTGCTCTTTTCTAACATCGACAATATAGTTGCTTCGAACTCACCTAATTCTTTTTCTAATTCCTTAAACTCCTTTACTATTGTTTTAAATCTAGGGAGGCTCTTTTTCAATTTGAGCATCGCATCTTCCATATTTTGTGCAAGTTTTTGCCCTACTCTTTCACCAATATTTTCAAAATTCTTTAATTTGCCAAGCGATCCCTTCTTTAGGTGCACCAATTTTGCCGCTATATTTTGTAGCTGGCTAATTACTTTCCAAGATTGTGATTGGATGTGATTCCAATGCCTTATAGAATTTTCAAGTGTATTAAGAAGTATTGTTGGAAAGCTGTTTATATCGTCCATTCTACCACTATACAAGATATAGGATGTAATTCCTAAAAAAGATTTTGTTGAATGTATAGCGTTATATGATATGGTAGTGTAACATAATAAACCAAACCTTAAGAATTAGTGATTTTGAACAATTCTTCAGGTCTTTAAAGAAGTTCATTATTAAAACCAATTCCATTGCAAGTTATCTCTACCTGATTATTGCTTCTGTCTTTCACTGAAAAAGATGCACTTGTTAATTGTGTGCATACCTCTATAGCAGTCTTAGTATGTAAGGTAAATTTATTGGTAATGATTTTGGATGATCCTTCTGCAAGTGCCATGTAAATTATAAGTTGATCTGCGAGAAATGAGTCTACTGGACTGTTTGAGTTAATTGTATCTAATAATTTTCGTGCAACTTCACGTCCCACAACTTCAGCAGGCTTTCCTTTCTCTCCGATTGCATCTGAACTGATAATTGCGCCAGTATTTGTTTTTGCCCATATTGTAATTCCACTTCCTGGAGATAGACTATCTTTTATTTGTTCTGTAGCGATTTCAATATTTTGAAAACTTGCCTGTTCCAATTCAGAAATAACTGCTTTCATTTGGCGTATTGCGACATGTTCTGGTAATTTTGCGCAATAAGAAATCCCCCTAATATCTTCGATTTTTCCTAAATTGTCTATTGAGATTGATCTTAACTTCTTGATAGGATCTATTACAGTGTTAACTATTCCTCCCCCTTTTGGATAAAATCCATGCTTGATTATATCAATTTGCGTCTGTATATTCAACTTCTTGAGAATAGGTACAAGAACAAATTTAACAGATGGTAATGGGGGTGACCATTTTACAGTAGTCCCGCCTATTAACCTAAAATGCACCCTATCTGGTGCAAAAATAGCAACTGGCATTAATACTTGTAATAGTAATGCAACGCTGCCTGCTGTTTTGACATCTACTTTATAGAACCCTCCTTTTCGTTTAGAAGGGGCAAAAGTAATTTGCTTGGATCCTATTTGTAAGCCATCTACGGAAGCATTGGTTATATCTGCTAAGGCTTTTATTCCTGTCAAATGCTGGGCTTTCAAACCTGGCTTTGGTCTTTTGCCCCTGATATTGTAAATCTCAACAGGGATACCCGTTATCCCTGAAAGGGCAGTTGCAATTCGTAAAATTTGACCTCCACCTTCAAGTTTTCCGCCATCGATTTTTAGGTACTCTTGACTCAAGATTGCATCACTTCATTGTTTTCAGGATTTTTCTTTTCTCAATGAATTCATTATTTTGATAGTGGATTTATTGTTAAGTTCAAGGAAAATCAAGCGATAATATTCTGAAATCGATTCGTTCTTCTCCTATAAATGTGATACCCTGGAACTCCTTTAGATAGAGGGTAAAAAATTGGGAATGCAACAAGGTTTAACGACAGAGTGGAAGAGTAGGCAATTCGATGTTTTAGGTTATGAATCAGATAAAACTAATCAAGAATTGGAGGATAAGGCTCAATACAAAGAAGAGAAGTCCCATAATAAGAAAGGGGTAAACCCAAGGGTAGATTTGGCTTATGAAGAGCCCAATGATCATGCTTAAGGCGAAACTGCACATAGGTAGCACTAAAATGGAAGGTGGTGTTATGGCCAGAAAGAGTTCATTGAGGGCCAGTATTAATAAGATTATTATTGCTGGATAGGCGTCCTGCAGCCCTAAGTTCATACAGTGGGAGAATATCGGTACATAAACTAGTGATACCAGTATGCCATGAAGCAAGAGTCCTAATGTGATGTGTAGATACCTCATATTCACCACCACTTTACTGCAAGGACGTTCTTAAGGTCCTCGTTTTTTTGTGGTATTGTAATGCCCATTTAATATGTAGACTGTTTTTTTTTATTAAAATTTAACCCCGTTTGGAGGATCTACACCACTATTTAACTGTTAACTATCATTATTATTCAGTAATCCTCTTTAACTTACGGCTCATAAAGTCTATCAACTTTTCAGACATACATTTATCCAAAAACCCTCTGTTCTTTTCTAATTAGTAAATGATTTTCAACAGGAAAATACTTTCACTAAGACCTCTCCTTGCCTTTTTTGTTTTTTAAAAGACAGTTTTTCAGATTAAAACGGTTCTCTGTTTCATAAATTTGTGGAATTTAAATACTATTTTTGAAAATTGCCTTCGAGTTCACTAAAACAAAATAATGCTTAGGAGGTTAACACAGTGGATCCGGGCGGATCTTGGCCATGGTAAATTCGTTGTTTGAAAGTTAAGGCATCAACTGCCTCATTTTTCTTATATTTCAATTTATGCAATCAATTTCTTGATTGCGTCCTCAAATCTAATTAAATCATTCTTACCTGTTTCTAGATTAAATTGTGTTATCATTTCTAATCTTTTATCAGCGCAATACTTATCATTTTTTACTATGATTGGCATACGAGAAACTTGGCGTCTCGTCAAAGGGATATCTGCAGAGATTTTCAAAGCCATCGGGACGCTCAGTTCCCCAAATTTTTCTTCAATTTTTAAGAATGAATTATAACCCTTTGAATAAGGGTTGACAGTTGGTGTACCATATTTTAGAGTAAAATATTCATGTGTTACATTAAGATTATCGTTTAATATCCGTTTTTTAATAGAATCCATTTCATGTTGTATCTCTTGAATAAACGGTGTATCATTTTCTGAGAGTTTTTCAACTAAATTTTCGAGGGTTTTTAATGTCAACCATACTGCAAAACCTTCATTGGGAACTAATGTAGAGATACATAACCATTGGATTCCAGTTGCATACTTGTTTGATATTTTTTCAAGTTCTTTCATTATCAACATGATACCTTTGCGATGATATTCTAATTCAATTAATTTTTTACCTAACGTTGTATGTTGATAAAAGAAACCATGCCCGAATTTTTCATGAATGATAATACTCAGAAGGCTCGTAATGGAATGCGGATAAAGATATTTATCTAGGTCATAGAGGATATTCACATCACCTAACGGGTTTACAAAAGCAATTTGTTGGATGGGGGGCTGGGAACTGCGTAACTCTTTTGAACTCTTATTCTTACCTTTTTTGCCTTCCTCATTAAAATAGTATTCGGCCAGAGTTTCGCTATACGAATTTGTATCATGGTATACGATAGGAAATTCCCCTATGGTAATTCCAAGTTCTTCTGTAATATCACTTACTTGACTGACTTTTCCCTTAATTCTATTTGCCACACCTGTTTTCAACACACCTCTTGGATACACTTGCAGTGTAAACGGTGTAGTAAAAGCTCGAAACTTCTCATTTTTCACATTAATATAGTTTAATTGTGGATTTTTCTTACTATGAAGTGGCTTAGATATGCGAATTTTGAATTCGATAAGCATTGATTGTCTAGGTGATAATAAGCGATCGATTATTATCGTTCCATTCTTTGCGAATCGCATTCCTGAGATAACTTTTGCGTTCTTTTTCGGAAAAACACCATCAATTTGTTTTAAGTAAACCTCAGTGTCTGAGGTGATCTGAATCTTATACTGTATTTCCTCATTTACTTCAATTGATGTTTTATTAGGAGATACAACAAAAGACACGCCAGTAGGCTCAATTTTGCTTGTCATATCAAATACCGGAGTATATGGAGCAAAAGGTATATCAATAGATTTGAAAACATTTTCTCGTACATCTTCTAGCTGAGGAAGCGCGGTAAGCAAATCTCTTGTAAATCTATAGCGTTCCGAATCTTCAGCGTCTTCAAAATATTGAAGTGCTTCACTAAGCGCTAATTTCATTTTATCCTTTAGCGAATGTTTTTCCGTAGGATCGTCAACTTTTTGGAATAATAGCGAGTAATAGACATAACTCAATAATTTCTCGAACCCAGAAACTCCATTGTATGTCTTTTCGAACATCTTTAGGTCCTTGATTGCATCAACAAAGGATTTATGAGCACGAGTAAAATTCGTATTTAATTCTGTTAAACTGAGGTCTACACCTCGACGCATAATTTCTAATGCAAACATCCAACCTTGACAAAAGGAGTTTAATCCTTCGCATAATTGTCTTAATCGTTCATCGGTTGATAATAATTGTGATGCCATTTCAAACTGATCGGATGCACTCGCAAGATATGCTGCTGCGTTTCTATATTCACTATCTTTTATAGCAAGTTCAGATTTTTCAAGTCCGTACAATCCGTTAGCAAATGAATAGTAGCCTGCAATATGAACATCCCGATCTGTAAACTTTAATAAAAGAGTGTTTGCCTCTTTAAGTAGCCCTATTGCCTTTTCGCTGTCTCCGGTATTCCGGTAAATCAATGATTGCAAGATATTTGATTGGGCAAAGCAAAAAGTCTTTGAGGACTCAAAATAGAGTTGTTGAAGATTATAGGCTCTTCTGTCAATAAAATATTGGAATTGAGGTTCATATTTATCAGCATGTTGTCTTACAGTCTCTTCAAATGAATGTGTAATATCTGAAAGAATTTTGAGTGTTTCCTTATAATTCTCCTTTATAAAAAGCATTGATGCTTCTTCAAACAACGAATAGACATTGTATAACAGTGCTTCATAGGAATAAAGTGAATTTGATTGCAAAAGAGAACTTGCGTTGTGGTATAAGGACATAGCTTGGTCATAATCTCCCTTTCCGTGTGCTTCTTTAGCCTTTACGCCCTGTAATCGCGCTTGTATATATATTTTCAAGTCATGATAGTATGGATAATCTTTTCCAGTTTCGAGGAGTTTATCTAAAAGATTTAGACCCATCTCGTAATGGTTTATTGATAAGGTATAATTCTGATAATCTTCAGAAATCAAAGCAATTTTATAAGCCTCAAATAGCGCATCCTTGAACTCATCAGTCTTTAATGCCGATTTATAAACTTTCTTTGCGTAGATTATGCATTTTTCAAAGTATACTTGATCGTGTTCAACTTTTAATAGGTCAAAATAAATCGATGAGAGATCACGCCAAGTAGAATAAGGTTGAGGTGACCAGGTTACAGAACTCTTTTCATCTTCTAAGAGTAGTTCCTCGCATTTCTTCAAATATTCTAACTTCTCTTTTCGGGAAGTAGAAAATAATGCCTTCATTCGGTATACTTCATTAAGGATATGATTCATCTGGACTTTATCACGAGCATCTTTCATTTTTGCTGATATATAGATCTCCTTCATTTTTTCTGCAGAGTTAATAGCTTTACTGATGTAATAATGGAATTTTTCATCTTTTACTGCCTCAAAATAGACAATAGAATAGTATGCACGTACTTGAATTTCGTATCGATAGAAATGCAAATGAGGCAGGCTAATTAAATTCTCATATTGTTTTAGTTTCATACATTCAGCTAAAATCTCATTGAGTAATGTTCTCTTTTTCTCACTTACACCTGCAGCATAGATAACACGTTCTAATTTTAACCGGAGGTGGTTTAATAATGCCAAATACTCGAATTCAATTGATCCATAAGCATGAGCAATCTCAAATAGGACTTCGTAAGGGCGCATAAATGCAATAAGATAATCCTCGGTAGAAGCACTATCTCCTCGTAACATCAGAGGTGGCACTTGCTCGACATAAGCAAATATATATGCTGACAAAATGTGTGCATATCTATTGTCTGTATCATAACTTAACTCTAGAGATTTATGTGCTAATTCTCTGGCCTTCTTTGCCATATTTTGTTTTTGTTTAAGCCGTAATTCTTTGGATTTATGAATAATCTGCAAAACGAGTCCATAAGCACGCCAAACACAACCTAAGGAGTAGTAATCATAATCTTCAAGTTGATCATTTTTTTGTAATTGAGTCATTATTTCTAAGATTTTTCCACCCTGCTCGAAAATATTTTTGATAGAGGCTTCTTCATCCTTGTATTTCTTTGTATGGTATTTTATAAAGCATTCAAGATGGAACGACCTTAGAAGTTGTCTTACCTGGTTCTTCTCCTTTAAAATACTTCGCGAATTGTACACTAATTCAAGCGCACGATCATATTGTTGCAGACGGTCGTCGTTATCATCGATCAACAAGCAGTATTCAATAATCGCTTCTGCCTTGTTTAAACTTGTAACTGCTTCGTCCATTTTTTGGACTTTTTCTAATTGAGAGATGATATCACGTATTTTCTTTTTTCGCTCATCCAGATTTCGGAGTTTAAAGTAACTCTGCATATCATTTTTAAAGTTCATTTGCTCCCGCCCAAGAATATCGACCAATGAACCTTTCTGGAAGAGTAATCCATAATAAGCAATTTAACATTAGTATAAATTACGTTAGAAATAGAAGTGTTAAACAATATAAAGGTATAGTTGAAAATATTGGATTTAAACGAAGATTTCGTTGAGATTCTCTCTATAATGTGATTTTTTAACGAAAACTAAAATTAGAAAAAATATTTCGTAATACTTGAGTTTTATTTTTTTATATTGTCATAAAAATACAGTCTATTCTTATACTCAAATTCAACAGTAACTAAGCAAAAATACTTCCCGGTTGACGGAATTATCTAATGTGTAACAACAAGCCTTATCATTTAGGAAGGAGTATATAAATTCAAGGACATTTGATAAACCCTACCGTTGTTTTTTCTGGATTTAAAATAAATTATTAGTAAAACTAAAAGTTTTTTATTTTCTAATACCAATGGTACTATGCGCCTTGACCTTAACCTCAATAAGAATCCAGTTTGGAGTTCAATGGCATTGAGGGAGTTACAAGGCGTACATTTTCATTTTTTGGTCAGAAAACAGACTTACATCCGTAACTGAATTTCAGCTCACTCAAAGAGTAAGTGAGAATCCTGACAACAAATAAATTGCACAAAAAATGTTAGTAAAATCAAAAAAGAGAGAAAGGTATTATAGAGGCACTTCAAGGTTCATTTTAAGAACAAGTTCTTTATAGCGGTTTCGGACTGTTACTTCTGTGACTCGTGCAACTTCAGCTACATCTCTTTGAGTTCTTCTTTCGTTCATTATAACTGAAGCTATATATATCGCCGCAGCAGCAACACCAGTAGGTCCCCTTCCCGATGTTAGTCCATTTTCACTAGCCTTTTTCAGTATTTCTATGGCCTTAGCTTGTACCTCTCCAGGAAGTTTTAGCGAACTTGTAAAACGAGGGACGTAGTCAATCGGATTCGTTGGAGGGATTGAAATTTTTAACTCTCGTGCAATAAATCGATACGACCTACCAATTTCTTTCTTGCTTACTTTGGACACTTCAGCAATCTCATCAAGAGTACGGCTTACTTTACATTGCCTGCATGCTGCATATAATGCTGCGGCAGCAACACCTTCAATACTTCTCCCCCGTATTAACCTTTGTTCTACTGCTTTACGATAGAGGCATGCAGCAATTTCTCGTACATTACGAGGAAGCCCGAGATGAGACGACATTCGATCAAGTTCAGATAACGCAAACGCAAGATTTCGTTCAGTTGCATCTGATACACGGATTCTTCGTTGCCATTTTCTTAAGCGGTAAATTTGAGCCCGTTTTCCGGGAGCAAGATGTTTTCCATAACTGTCTCTGTTTCTCCAATCGATCATCGTAGAGAGTCCTTTGTCATGAATTGTATAAGTCATCGGGGCGCCTACTCTTGCTCGCTTTTCTTTTTGTTCGTGATCAAAGGCACGCCATTCAGGCCCTGTATCCATAATTTTATCACGAATGACCAAGCCACACTCTATACAGATTACTTCAGCTCTTTCATAATCTTTTATTAATTTATGATTTCCACAATCGGGGCAACAACTAGAAGAAACAACAAGATCACTTTCATCTTTTTCCGATAAGTGAATAGATAAACACCTCCAATGGATGTTGACTTTTTGTTTCACTTATTTCGTTTGCGCCTTCCTCTGGTGTATATATATAAGTCTGAAGATAAAATATCTTCTACTTTTGAGGGATTAGAAACTGTGATAGATAGATAAGGTTGTTTTACTGGACCAAAGACATCTTTCACAGAACCAATAATTTTCTTGTCCTTAGTACATACCCTCGTTTGTAATTTTGGAATAAAATTAGGATTACCTTGAACAATAAGTTTACCATGAGGCGAGATATGTAAGATTGTTCCAATATGTTTCAAAAATTCTCCTCCAGACCGGAAACTCTGCAAAGAGAAGCGCGCACGAAAAGTGAAAACCGGTATATAAACTTTTTGGGTTTTTAAAGTTTACGATTAGTGTAGGAGTCGGAATTTATAAAGGTTCCTTTTATATCTCTACTTCGCAAGAAGACCCCTCAACTTGTTGGGGGGAATGACGTGCGGTTTCACTTTCACCGTAGCGTCCCCAATCTTTAAATAGGTTCTTGCATCTAGTACATCCCATAAAATGAATAGCAGGGGGACAACAGAGATAGGTGTGATGAAACGGACTTACCAATATCGCCTGTACCCGACCACACAACAGGCGACCACGTTAACGCAATGGCTTACTACCTGTCGTCTGCTGTACAACAACGGTCTTGCCGAGCGGAAAAATGCATGGACAACTCGCAAAAAATCGGTTACCTATAGAGAGCAAGCAAATCAACTGAAAGACGCTAAAAAGACCAACCAGTTTTTGAAGGTGGTTCATTCTCAGGTACTTCAGGACGTGCTGAGACGACTGGATAAGACTTTCACCAACTTTTTTGGGCGCATCAAGAAGGGTGAAAAAGCAGGTTACCCGCGATTCAAAGGGAAAAACCGGTATGATTCCTTCACTTACCCGCAAAGTGGGTTCGCCCTCGATTACTTCAAGAAGAAACTCCGCCTCTCGAAAATTGGAGGTATCACCATTACACTCCACCGTCCTATCCCGTCTGAAGGTGTGATCAAGACCTGTACCATAAAACGAGATGTAGACCACTGGTATGCCTGTTTTTCGGTAGAACTTCCCGATCAAGAGTCCCAAAGAGAGTTACAGAAGGCGATAGGGGTGGATATCGGGCTGAAGAGTTTACTGACCTTACATAATGGGGAGACCATAACTAACCCACGCTGGCTGAGAACCTCGGAGAAGAAACTAGCTAAAGAACAGCGAAGGAAAGACAGGAAGCAGAAAGGTTCACATAACCGTTATAAACAGAACAGGAAGGTGGCACGGGTCCACCGGAAGATAAAAAATCAGCGGAAGGACTTTCATCATAAGCTCAGTCGGCGACTGGTCGATAACTATGATTTAATTGTGTATGAGGACTTACAGATCACCAACATGGTTAAAAACCATCACATAGCTAAGTCAATTAGTGACGCAGGCTGGGGACAACTCATGTGTTTTACTGAGTACAAAGCGGAGGAAGCTGGTACTGTAGTAGAATATGTGAGTGCATATAACACCACACAATTGTGTAGTAGTTGTGGGAAGATTGTTCCGAAAACATTGGCAACCCGGATCCACAGTTGCCCGTATTGTGGACTGGTATTAGCTAGAGATCATAATTCAGCCATCACAATTTTAAGCCGATCAACCTACTATTTGGAATCACAGTCATCATCATCATCATCGTCAGGGCAGGAACTGCCCGTCGAGCCTGTTTGACATATCCCGCTGGGGAATGGATGATTCAGGAAGCCAGCCTACTTGTAGGGTGGTAGTTCACATCTCTACTTTGACTAAGAACACATTTAAACTTCAGGATGAATGAATGCTCAATTATTTCAATATGATGGCGAAAATGATGAAGGATTGGTTCTCATTAACGAAGGAAATTGCAAAAAAACACTATATATTGATTATTGGATTCATTCTAGCATTTATACTTCGCCTTATCGTTGCTGCAATAGGGGGAAGTCGTCATTGGGATTTCCGCGATTTAACTGCCACAGGAAAGTTACTTCTTGAGGGCAACGTACCATACCTTGATATCCCTATCGGAAAAACCGATTATCCACCTCTTATTTCATATACAATGATGGTCACGGTATTTCTCTGTGGGAATATTGTATTTCTATACAAACTCCCTTTTATCATTGGTGATCTCTTAATAGGTTATGTCCTCTATATTTTTACAAAAGAGTGGCAACTGGGTAGTAATGGTGTTTCTCATCGGAGTTATATGCTAACGCTCCTTTATTGGTTCTTGCCGTATCCGATATTTGAGAGTTCTTACATTGGGCGTTTTGACTCTATACCCACGTTATTTCTTTTGCTTACGATTTATTTTCTTCATAAAGAGCATCACAATTATGCTGGGTTTTGTTGGGGCATAGGGATCATGTATAAATGGTTTCCTGTGATCGTTGCACCCATAATAGTTTTATATTTTTTCAAGACTCATAAAATAAAAGATCTTGCACGATTTCTTTTTATAACATGTGCTATATGTTTAGTTATTTCTCTGCCCTTTCTTATTCTCGCACCAAATCAATACATCTCAACATCTCTGTTTCATCTCACCGGGAGGGAGATTTCAACAGATTTAGCGATTTACTCTCTCTATAGTTATCTTACAAATGATTATTCTATAACTGTAAGAATTATCAGCACAATTATTCAAATAGTTGTACTTTTAGGTTTGCTTTTGAGATTTTCTGTAGCAAAAAATGTCTTTGAGACGCCTTACGTTCTAATTATACTCAGCGGCTTATTTCTGAATGCTTTTGTACTTTTTAATAGGATCATTAATCCTCAATATTTCTTCTGGTATTTTCCACTCCTGCTCTTCTTGCTTTTTTTTCAAAAGACTGTAAAAAGACAACTTCTTCTTACAATGTTTCTGATAATAAATCTCGATGTTATTGCATTTGCGCAGTGGTGGATGCAGTGGGGTTATAGACGCGAGATCTTAACCATACCTCTCCCTTTTGATTCTATGATTGTTTATGTTGTAGTCTTTCATGTGTTATCTTATGTTCTTCTTATCTACCTTCTTAGATTCTATATGTTGAACCATCCTTCTGTTCCTCTACAGGTAAAAGACTGAGATACGCAAAACTGCAATTTCTTCTTAAAATCAGACCTATGCAAGTCAGCATAAGGAAAACTTGACGCCGGGGGAGGGATTTGAACCCTCGCGTTCACAATGGAACACTGACTTTCTTCCGTTTGACTCAAGGCCAGCGCCTTTAGACCACGGAGTTAGTCCGGGCTTGGCTACCCCGGCTCAAAGAACGATTTAAATTCGGAAGAGGTGATGAAGATCGCACTTAACAATAAGAGATGTAGAAACTTGTTAATTTAACACGTGTATAAACACTTTTGTAAGAACTATTTCATGAATTCATAAGATTTACTGTTTTCTTATGACAACTATTCTCAAAAGATATCATTTGTATTATCTTTCACAATAGTAGTACTAGTTTGATATAATTAATTGCCTTGATGTAAAGTTTAAAAGAAAAAGTAGAGAATAAAAGAAAAAGAAGTTTTTAAAAGATAATTTAGAAGATTATATCATACGAAAAAGTGGAGGATAACTAATGAATAGAGATTTATTTCCAGGTCAACGTGATATTTATCAGCCAGAAGCACAACTCGGTGGTTATTTACCCGGAGCCACAGCAATAGGTGTTGTATGCAAAGACGGTATTGTTTTAGCGGCAGAGAAGAGAGTATCTTATCCTGGGTCAACACTGGTTTTAAGTAAACTCGGAAAAAAAGTCTTTAAAATTACAGATAACATAGGTGCAGCGTGTGCAGGCTTTATGGCAGATATGGACTCTTTGATAAGAACAATTGAAGCACATTCGCGTCTCTATAATTTAGAATCTAGAAAGCCAATGTCAGTTCGTGCGGCTGCAAAACTTATGTCAAATATATTATTTGGTAGAAGGTTTGCACCGTTATTGACAGAAACATTAGTTGCTGGTATGGATTCTGACGGAACTCCAAGTTTATTTGTTCTTGATCCCGCTGGTTCCGTACTTGATGATAAGTTCGCTTGTGCGGGAACTGGTGCTTCGATTGCGATTGGTGTCCTTGAAAGTGGTTATCGAGATGATCTTTCAGCAGAGGAAGGAAAGAAACTGGTTCTTAATGCTATGAAATCCGCAATCGCGAGAGATGCTGCTAGTGGCGATGGTTGTGATCTGCTAGTAATAACAAAAGATGGCACAGAAGAAACTTTCATGCAAGTCTCACAAATTGAACAAATGTCTCAGTAAAACAAATTTAATTATTTTCCTATCAGTTTGTACTGTGCCAACACTTTTCCTATTGGTTTTATCAACCAGAAAACGGAATTCTTGAGTTAAATTTGAATATTCGAAACCAATTATTCTTTTATTTATCAAAAACAAGAAGTATCTTAGGAATTGCAAATGTCAGAAGAAACCTTATGGAGAGACTACTGGAAAAATGTAGCCTCCTGTTTCAATAATGACATAGCGAACCAATTAAATATTGAGCCTTTAACTTTAAAAGAATTTAAGCTTATATCACTAAAGAAAATTGCACGAAAACTTTATGAGGCGTGTAAAAATCATCAAGACAAACTAGATACCATTATTTCTCTCTATACAAAAGCCAAATTCTCTCAAAATGTATTGAGAAACGTAAGTAGGGTTCCATGGGGCTATGTAGTCACATATGGTCAGATTGCAAAATCAACTGAAAACCCAAAGGCTGCACGAGCTGTTGGTAATATTATGAGAAGAAATCCATTTCCATTTATTGTACCATGTCATCGTGTGGTTCGTAATGATGGATCTATAGGTGGATTCATGGGTGGGTTCCAAAATAGCACAAAAGTAAAGGAAAAACTACTTGAGATGGAAGGCATTACATTTGAGAATAAACGTATAAATTTAAAGAAATATGGCTTTTAATCGAATGATTTGAGAATTAGGAGGGTCAAATTGCAGCCGTATAAAATCTTTACTGATCGTTTAGAGAAAGGTGAACTTAAGATAGATTGTATCGTATTAGAATTAGAGAACGCTTTGTTTTTAATAATCTCCGAAAAAGGTTATCGTGTTTCTACAATGGCTGGAGGCGTGCCTTCACCATCAGGAGTCTCTGACATGCGAGCAACATCTTTTAGAATTCTTGGACATAAAAATCTACTTCTTGCGAGCGCTCTTGCTGAAAGAATCGCCCATTCGCTAAAAAAACTTGCTTTTGTAAGTGTAGCCACTAGAGAAGATGACCCTATTCAAAAATTAGTGCTTGAACTCGCCAATAAAGCCTTAGAAAAAGTGGGTGACTCCTCATGAGATTAGTTGTCGGAGTAACAGGTGCCAGCGGGGTAATTTATGCGTTAAAACTATTGAAATTCTTACAGGAACAAACTAGTACCGAAGTTCATCTTGTTATATCGAATCCCGCTGAAATTGTTATTGAACATGAACTAGAAATGAGTAAAAAGGAATTTCAAAAATTTGCAGCTTTTTCTTATGAGATTGACGATTTTTTATCACCCCTTGCAAGTGGATCTCAGCAATTTGATGCTATGATAATCATACCGTGTTCTATGTCTTCACTTGCCGCGATTGCACAGGGATACACAACAAATCTTTTGTTACGGGCAGCAGATATTAGCATAAAAGAAAAAAGAACTCTCATTATAATGCCGAGAGAACTCCCTTTCAGTCCAATTCATTTAGAAAACATGCTTAAATTAGCAAATTTAGGTGTGCATATAGTACCCGCAGCACCTGGTTTCTATCATAAACCAAAACATATTGAAGATCTTGTGAATTTTGTTGTTGGTCGGATATTAGATCTATTACATATTCCACATAACTTGTTTTCGCGGTGGTCATCTAAAAAGACTAAATGAAATGATTCTTAACAAGCATTTAATTGATTTCTGGGAACAATTACACCAAATAAACTCTCTATGCGTTTTAGGGGTGTAGTTCACAGAAACTAGTTGATTTTATTAAAACTTGTGGTCTTTATATACTATTTTTCATTTTTGTCTACGCTCTAATAGAGCCCCACATTTCTAGAAGAGATGTACAGTTAATCACTAATACATCATTTCTAAATCAGATTTCCTTTGGTGAGAGACCATGACTGAGGCAATTACAACAACGAGTACTGAAGTAACACAAGAAGATCTACAAAAACTCTATAAGAAACAGACTGATTTAATTGCAGAAAAAGTCAAATATGAATTAGTAATTGGAGATATCCTTCATGCTTTTGATACTAGAGATGCCCTGAAATGGAACAAAGCAAAAAAAATAGCAAAGATGGAACTTTTGAACAAATATATTCTTCAGTACAACCAGATAAGAAAACAACTCATTGAAATAAATAAGACGATTAGGTCGTTAGAAGAACAAAAATAGAGAATTAATTCTATTCCCTACTTACTAATTTTCCAGGGCTAATCACAGTATGAGAAATTATATTGTGCTATGAAGTCTTAGGCGTTTTTTTTCCCAGGAGATGGTACCTTTATCGACCATATGATCGATAAGTTCACTTATTCGGTGTTTAAGATCCTCAACCGATGATGAAGTTGTATATTGTATTAATTCAATCAGTTCATTAAACTTTGGAAATTTACCCGTCTGGCTATGAAACTGGTCAATGAAGAATTTCATATCCTCTTCACTGATGCTACTAAAATCGCCACTCATAACTAAAATCGCCGCCACAAATTCAATTAGAAGTTGGTGAAATTATTTCTCATATCATGAGATTTCTTATCTATAAAATAATTAATTTTTCTTGTTCAACTAAAGAAAAATATTATAATAGAAATAAGTAGTAAAGCGGTAAAGTCAATTATAAATTGAATTTGCAGTTTTGATTCGCCTTTTTCATGGTTGTCGAGTTATAAGGCCGAACTGCCAGTTTTTGTTGAAGTAATCGTGCAATGAGGTGGCCTATGGACTGGGGTACATCCATTTTCCAATATGTTTCTTTTCTTCCACCTTTTATAGTCCCTTCTTAACTATAGAACAACAGTTTCTGATGCAATTCAGTCTGCGCTATTTGTCGTTTTATAGCTGGAATGCCAACTTTAGCTTCCGTCATGTCTCCACCAACGCGGTATCGCTCCGTTAAATCATATGATCCTTGCTTAACTTCCTTCAAATCATAGCTAGCATAGTAAACGGTTTTTATATAATCGCTTTTGCAATGTAAGCATTTTGCGTCTCCAGAAACCGCCTTGGTTTCAACTGCTTCATATTTGAAGCGCATCTTTCCGAATTCTAATTCGACAGTTTTATTGCGTTCAATTTTTTCATCATCATTGAAGACTATTGTCATTGTTCCATCTCGATTTATGGCGGCAACTTCTCTAGGGAACTTTTGGTGAATTAGTCGTGCAATGAGATAACTTAGGGACTGGGGTAGATCAAATTTTCCGACAGAGGTCTTTTCCTCCATTTTTTCCACCTCTTTTTTAATTTATGATGCAGATAAATTTGATTTACTAATCGATAAAGATACAAATTGTTTGGAAATCGAGGGGATAGTGAATGATATCTTCAATTGAATTTTCGGATCCGTCTCTTAAATCACTTGTGTGAAATCTCTACGTTTTTCTCAATTTTTATGTCCTAAGAACCTCTAAAGTGAGGTATAATGTAATTTATTCATATATTTTAATCGAAATATCGTCATATATAAATACACAGCAATAGGTTAAAAACACATCGATAGCGGAAATTTCGTATTAACACGAACTGTCATGTTTCTTGTAAAGTTCGCAGGGTATGTTTCATTATCATTTACATCAATAGGGTCCTATTAAGTTTCTTTCAGTAACCACAATCACATGCAATATATAATGTCCACGAAAGAAAGAACAGTACATGTGATTAATTGGACAATTTAATAGGAAGATAAGAAAATGTCTGATAAAGAACAGTTAGTACTTGAAGCGATGAAGAAGGCAAATAAACCAGTGAGACCTGGAGATGTCGCAAAAATGACAAACTTAGAATCGAAGGACGTTTCTAAAATTATAAAGGAACTAAAAAAGAGAGGAAAGATTGTTTCCCCAAAAAGGTGCTATTACGCTCTGACTGACGAATAAATTTGCATTTAAAAGGTCGAGTGAATTTTTATTTATCCTTCATTTTTTGTGCTTTTTATTAACATGGTAAGTTTGACAAGTCGCTTAACCATCTTGTGGATTGATTTAAGGCCAATTTCGTCAGTTTTTGTGCCATCGGCTTTTTGGTCCTTTGACCAGATTGTTCCCCCTAAATTTGCACCGAAACTGCCTCCACCGACCGGGATCATCTCATTGATGACGTAAAAGTCTAGAATCGTCTTAAGCGTTGGTTCCTGCCCACCAATGCGATCCCCTCCAGAAGCGATCGCTCCACCAACTTTGTTCTTAAAGATATGAATATCTTTTGCAACTAAGGCACGGCATCTATCAAGTATCGCTTTTGTCTGGGCAGAGACATTTCCCTGATAAACAGGTGAACCAATAATCCACGCATCAGCCCATAATAATTTCTGAAAAAGTTCCTGTGACACGTCATCGTCCTTATGTATACATGTACCTTCTTTTTTTCGCACGCAAAAATCACAATGGATACAAAAATTAATGGTTTTTTTATGGGCTGAAAAATAATCAGTCTCGACATTATATTTCTCACTAGCATAACTTAAGGCTTCATTCACAGCAAAATCAGTTGATCCTATTCTTGGACTGCCAGAGATCCCTAGTATTTTAATCCGATCATTAGTCATTTGTATCCCTCACTTGATGCAAATGTGGTAATTTATTGTCTAAAAAAAGGTTGTAAAAAAGTCTTTTGGAGGGTGAAAACTCAATACAGTGTGAGATAGACGAAGATTCCGCTAATCACCATAAAATACCACAATAGAAGTAGTATTATTCCTAAGGTCTGATGTATACGTCGCTGCCTAGGTGGAAGAACCATGACCGGGCTGTCTTTTGCCCTCCAAATAAACCCAAGAATGATATTAATTGCTGCTAATATCACAACCAATGACGCAATTGTAGCATGCGCAATTATTGGCGAAGCCTCAGCTATTGAAAGCAAAATAGTAAAACTAATGACCATTAACGCAACACCAAATACAATGTGAACCGCAAAAGAACTTAGCATTATCCAATGATGTCTTGTTCCTCTGTGTTTTCGTGCGAAATAAAAGCCTATTGTCAGAAGGATCGCCAAAATGATCTCTACGATAAGTATCGCATCTGAGATCAATGGTGCTCCAGGACTTATTATAACCATATTTTCCCTCCATTAATAATTAAAGTGCCTTTTATGATAATTCGGTTATAAAAAGCGATCTAAAGTGGCACTTTTGCTTACGATACTACGTATGTCTTCTGGTTTCTTCAGTACGGTGATACTTTGCATTTGACGCAGTTTCGCTACGTTTTCAACATCAATAGGTCGCATTGTTAATGTCAATTCCTTTCCACTAGGCAATATCGTTGTAACACTACCAAACTCTTGATCTACTGGTAAAATATAAACAGGACAACCACCCTTAATTCCCTGACTCAAAGAATTCGTGATTAAAGTATCCGCAATCCCGTGAACTATTTTGGCAGTTGTATTTGCTGATGACGGCGCAATGAGGAAGAAATCGTATTTTCGTAGTTGTAATGAAGCAGCTAAGAATGGAGTATTTGCGTCCTTCTCAACCATTACTTTTCCAATAGTTTCTAAAGTATCCCAAAATTTATACATGTCAACCACAGTCTTGCCTGCTTTGCTCAAAAAGATCTTAACTTGAACTTTTTCGTCTTTTATAAGTTCATTCATTATTTCAACTAACTCAGGAAGCGTATCTCCTGCGCCCGTTATTCCCCATGCGATTCTTAAGTTCTTTTGCGACATAAGTCTACCTCACTTAGCTCAAACTTAAAGTAACATTATTGTATTATCTCTATAAGAATCTATTTGTTTCCAAATATCTCTTGTAAAAAATTAGATCGCGCAAAATTCTCTTCACAGTTCATCCATTTTCTCTTATTTCGAACACTATAAGTTTAAATTTAATTTTTGCACATATCGAATAAATTATAATGATAAATAATGAAAGAACAAATACGGAGACTATGACAATGTCAAGTGATAAAAAAGCAGACAAGGTTTTGGATTGCCGTGGAATGCTATGCCCAGAACCAGTCTTAGAAACGAAAAAAAATATTAAAAATTTAGAAATTGGGCAAGTCCTAGAAGTTTTAGCCGATGACAGGGGCTCTGTAGAAGATATTCCACGATGGGCCAAAAGAACTAAACAAGAGTTTCTAGGTTATGAAGAAACAGATGAGGGCCACTATAGTTTCCTTATAAAACGAATTAAGTAGGAGGAATTAATATGGCTAAGAAAATCGCAATTATTGTATCAGGAGATACCCCAGATAAGGCATACCCCCCGTTTATTCTAGCAACGACGGCAGCGGCGAGTGATATGGAATGTCATCTGTACTTCACCATGATGGGATTGAATGTCATCAAGAAAGGATTTGCTGACAATATATCTATGCCTGGTGCTCCACCGCTGATTGATCTGATCAATCGTGCAAGAGAAATGGGCGTGTATATGTACGGGTGCACAGTAAGTATGCCAATGCTACAAATCACAGAAGATGACTTCATAGAAGGCGTTACCTGTGTAGGCGCAGCTACTTATCTTGATATAGCTGCTGATTGTGACGTCAACCTTTATGTTTAAAAATAAAACTCTCCTTTCTTTTTTTTGAATTTGAAGGTGATTATTATGGGTACCTTATCTATTTTGCTCACAACAGGTCCTTACACTTCGCAGAACACAGATACAGTAATAGAGGTAACTAAGGCAGCAGTAAAAAGGGGGCACGAAGTCATGGGAATATATTTATTTATGGACGGTGTTTTAAATACCAATAAGGATATAGATAGTCTATCAGATGAGGAAAGAAATATTGCAAGGCTTCTAGAGGAGTTAACTGCAATGGGCGTAAGGATCTTTTCATGCCCGGTATGTTGTAGTTACCGGGGGATCAAGGATGAAAAATTACTGATCGAGGGAGCGACATTCGATGGATTGGGCGGACTCAGTGAATTAGTGCTAGATTCTGACAGATTTATTGTTTTCAGCGGATATTAAGGTTTATGAGGAGATAAAATGCCAGAAAGTGTTGTGATCATTTTCCGACAGCCCCCATATGGTACTGTCTTCAATGCCGAAGGTTTCAGAGTTTGCACAGGTTTAACGGCACTTGATGTTGAGACTCACGCTGTTTTTATGGACGACAGTTGCTTCACTCTGTTAAAAGGACAGGAACCTGAGGGGATCCATATGGGTGATTTAAGCAAAGCAATCTCACCAATGATCGAATTCGAAGTGAGTGTCTATGTAGTCAAAGAATCATTAGAAGAACGAGGCATTAAGGAAGAAGAACTTATTGAAAACGATGAAATTAAATTAATTTCGAAGACAGAATTAAGCAAACTAATCACAGAAGCAGACGTCACGTTTACGATTTAAGATAAGCGTTAGGTGGAAAATAAGATGTCAAGTTTATTATATATTGTGAAACGATCTCCATTTATGTATTCTGATCTTGAACGCGCTGCTGAATTGGCGTCTATGCAAAAAGAGACAGGAAATGATGTAGGGATAGTCTTAATGCAAGATTCTGTTTTGATCACTAAAAAATCCGAAAAATCGAAAATGTTGAAAGATATCATGGCCAACGGAATAAAAATCTACGCCATAGATGCAGACTGCAAAGCCAGAGGCATCAGTGACGTGGTTCTTGAAGGGGTTAAAAAAGTAGGATACGAAGAGTTCATAGATCTAGTTATGGAAAATTATGAGAAGACTGTTTCTTTCTAAAATTATTTATTTCTTTGCACCAGAAAAAGTTCATTCAATTGATCGGAGTTTTTAAGTTATGATTAAAGAAAATCTATTACTTAAGCTCGATAATAGGTTTGTAGATAATTTTCAAATCAAAATAAAAGAGCTGTCTAAGGGACGTTTCGTTGAAGAAACTAATTTTAAAATTTATTTGAAGAACATGAAAGGTACGATATCTTCAAATCCAGTAATGTACGGGAAATATTTCTCAGGAAGAAAAAAATTCTATTTACCATGGATAGAAGTTTATTTTGTAGATAAGATCAAATTCGAGTCTTATAAAGAAGGGCTCTCTTATGAAATTCTTGAAAAACTCTTCAAAGAACTTTCAACGCTTCTTCCTCCAGGCGGAAAACTGATGGTACCCTATATCTATCATGACACTGATGACGCCTTAAGAAGGGGGGCACCACCCCCAACCACCTTAATAGGATATCTTATGTGGCGTGCAGGATGTACGTGGTTTAAGGACTGGTATTATTCAGAAGGAGCGTGGGAAGGTGACGTTAAGATCCAAGGCAACAAGCCTTTTGATGAGAATCATTGGAAGAAGAACATGCATGAGATTTACAAAGAAGTAGAATATTTCCTAACAACAAATAAAGTCGATGACGAAATTATGTTTGACTGTAAATATCGTGCCAAATTAATTTTAGAAGATATAAAAACACAAATTCCAGATATTTCTTTTTAAGATCTACATTTGCCAGTTCTTAGATGGGTGTTTTGTTTGAAATTTAGTATGACTCAAAGGGCGTCTGCTATCAAGTATGCGATCCGAGATTTAGTGGTTCTTGCAAAAGAAGAAGAACGCAAAGGGAAAAAAATTCTTTATTTAAACATAGGCGATCCCATAAAGTGGGATTTTAAGCCTCCGATGTCGATTCAAGAAGGATTAAAGAAATATGCTCAATCTGGAGAGTATGCTGATTCTCAAGGAGTGTTAGAATTACGTGAAGAAGTAGCTAAATGGGAAACTGAAAAGAAATCTCCGATAACGCCAGATAATGTTATAATCGGAAACGGTGTAAGCGAAGGAATTAGTTTTCTTTTTGGAGGGTTTATCAATGAAGGAGATGAAATCCTGTTACCTAATCCTTGCTACCCTCCCTATATAACATATTCCAATTTTTACCGAGCTAAACCCGTTTTATTTCGATGTGAAGAGGAAAATGACTGGCAACCTGACATAGAAGATCTCAAAGAAAAGATTTCTCCTAAGACAAATTTACTTGTTCTGATTAATCCTAACAACCCAACTGGCGCCGTATATGAAAAAGAAACTCTAAAAGCAATTCGTGACCTTGCTTATGATCACAACTTGTTAGTGTTAAGTGATGAAACGTATGATAAAATAGTTTTTGACAGACCTATGACTGCCTTCGCAGAAGTAGCAGAAGATATGCCCTTCATTTCGATGAATAGTTTTAGCAAAGTTTTTCTGGTGCCAGGCTATCGAATTGGATACACTTGCTTTCATCATGATGGAGAACTAGATGATATTAAAGAAGCAATGCTTAAGCAAGCCCGAATCCGTCTCTGTTCAAATACACCGGCTCAAAAAGCCTGCGCATATGCCTTAACACAAAGTAAAGACTTTATTAATGAAGCAATCAGCATATTAAGAGAGCGCCGTGACTTTTGCTATAAAAAATTGAATTCTATTGAAGGAATTTCTGTAAGGAAGCCCGAAGGGGCGTTTTACATGTTCCCAAAAATTGACAATAAGGATGATAAAGAGTGGGTTGTAGATTTATTACGAAGAAAAGGAGTTTTAGTAGTTCATGGAAGTGGATTTGGAACGCCAGAACATTTTCGGATCGTTTCCTTCCATCAATTGGCATATTAGAAGAAGCGATTGACAAAATAGAGGAATATGTGACGGAAAAGTGATTTAAGACAATTAACAAATACAAGATTATTTGACTCTGCAAAAAGCTCTTATTTTAAAAGATTCCCAAATCCGCAAGGTTTATATTGTTAACTCTACATGTTAGTATTGATAACTCTACATATATGGAGGTAAAATAATATGGATATTAAAAACTGGGAAAAGGACATCAAAGAGTTAACTGTTCTTGGTAAAGAATTTTTTGGAAAGACTCAAGTAATTCTCACAAAAATTACGAAGGAATTAGAAAAAGAGGCAGCAAGCAGAGTAAACGATCTGAAGGTTAACTTTGATAAATTTATGAAGATCCTACTTAAGGCTGAGGCCATAAAAACTGCTGCCTAAACCTTATTTTTTATATTCTAAGAGGATTGAAAATGTCTGATGAATATCTAAGAAATAAAGTCAAAGAACTCTCTCTTAAATGGAAAGAGAGTAAGGAGTCACATTATATTCACGAGGCTATCGATATCGCAAAACAGATTGAAAATGGAAAGGCTCAATCATTCTTAGAGATATTAAATGCCCTCGCAGCAGCCGTGACTAACTGAAACACTCAAATATTTGTTTTTTTAATTGAAATTCTCAAACTTCTTTTGGTTTTAAAAAATTAAGTTCAAAAAGAAAAAAAGAAGAGCTGTTTAAAGATTAATTGCTCTTTAGAAATTCATAAATATCCTTGTAAACCTTCTTTGCCTTTTTCTCAAGCAATATGTTATGGCCATGTTCACCGTATAATCTTAAATCATTGTTATCGCCTTCAATTTCCAAGAAAAGGTTCATAGCATCTTGATTAGTAACTATGGCATCAAGTCCGCCTTGAATCACTAACACAGGGATGTCTTCATCGATCTCAGATACCTTATCAGCATATATGAGATCAAGAGATTGAAGGATGATTGTCGAACCGAGAACTTCTTGACTGATGATTTCTGTAGCTCCTTCGAG
>Ga0180438_10001890_pt1 | contig 35784 bp, 24 predicted proteins | sample SS_ome_12_FD_132455 | JGI IMG/M metagenome (GOLD analysis project Ga0180438, IMG submission 132455) | Hypersaline lake sediment archaeal communities from the Salton Sea, California, USA - SS_3_D_2 metaG | ecosystem: Environmental > Aquatic > Non-marine Saline and Alkaline > Hypersaline >... | reverse complement strand
CATGGGGTAAGCTCTTTGCGTTTACTCGTTAGGCTTGATTGGCTTGGATTAGCTAAGAATAAGTAAAATTTAACGCTTCGATTTGAAATTCGATCAATTTTATTTGTAATTATTACGAAAACGCTAAGCTTGACAGGAGTGCTTGTAACCGATCAAAGGAATAAATTTTTATCACGCAAAAACGCTAAGGCGCAAAGGTTACGCTAAGGAAAACAGTTTCTTATTTGTCTGAAACGGAATCAACATATTTGCGAATCATTTGCGTCGCGGTGCCTTTGCCTTAGTTTTTAAACATTTTGTCCCTCTTCCCTCTTTTTGTATTACAACCGCAGGATCAAAGCCCCCTTACCCCATTAAAAGCACTTACCAGAAGCCCATTTTTACAAAAAAAGACTTGACTATTATCAATGTTTTTTATATATTGTCGCACCGTTGAAACAATCAAGCCTGGCTGCTAACAGGTTCTTTTGTTTAAGCTTAAATAAAATATTTCCTTCCGCAGTAGCTCAATCGGTAGAGCGGGTGGCTGTTAACCACTAGGTCGTAGGTTCGAGTCCTACCTGCGGAGCCAGATTAACCAATGAAAATACAGCTTTCAGAGCTGTATTTTTTTTGCCCTTTTCTAACAGATGCCCTGCCCTTTCTCCCGTTTTAATGCTTTAACGAGCTTCAATTTTATTTGTCAAATCTCTCTTCTTATTTCTTCTTAAAGACCGACAGGGGTAACCCATCAGCGGATTAAATATTTATCACACCAGGACTGCGACGCATAAAGGCGTCGCACTCCCGATTTTCCGAATTATGTTTTTCCCACCAGGGAATGCCTGACACCTCTAAAATCAGAATGTCTTTCATTTTTGTAGCTGCATTTATTTCAATTAACTTGTTTTAATTTTTATAAAAATTACACTTATCTTCTGTGGCATACAATTTGTCTAAAGAGAAGGATACAAGAATTTTATGGATTAAATAATAGCCCGAAACCGCTCGAAAATTCTTTTTTAAAAATAATCACTTAGAATCAAAATGATGCCAGTTGAGGATTCTGTTACGTTAACAAGATTGTGATCAAGCATCATTACGATTACTTTTTTGCACTTGCTCGTTTCAGGAAACCAGCGATTTGATATATTGATTAAAGTTATAAAAAAGGTACGCGAAATGAAATCTCGAATCATTACTAGTGTGTGGATTATGCTTCTTGTTTGCTATTTTAATAATAGCCTTGCTCAAAATATCCATTATGTCGCCAGCGACGGTGATAATGTCAATCCCGGCACGATTGATCAGCCCTGGAAAACTATTCAGCACGCCGTGGATCAACTTCAGCCGGGGAATGTTTTATACATTAAAGCCGGAACCTACCCCGAAGAAATCATTATGACCACCTCGGGCACGGCCGACAAGCCGATTCTCATCAGTAATTTTGAAGAAGACCGGGTGATCATCGATGCCACCAATAAATCCTTCGGCATCAGCCTGCGGGAGTGTCATTACGTTACCATTCAGGGATTGCACATTTTGGGGGCGACCAAAAGCTGGTCGAAGGACCAGGGAAATTTACATCTTTACGGAAATCCCTCACACATCACGATTCAGGATTGTGAACTGTACAATGGTACCCGCGGCATCCGTTACAGTGATCGCGATTTTAAACCGGCGCCGTATTACATTCAGATTCTGAACTGTGACATTCACGACAATACCCAGGAAGGCATCTATCTGAATTCTACCCAACATGGCGCCCATCAGCTCATTCGCGGGAATAAAATTTACAATAATGGCCATGATTTTTATCTGACCGAATACGGAGACAAAATACGTTACGACGGTCTCTATTTTCGCTCTGACAGCAGCCTAATTGAAGATAATGAGGTCTACAACAACGGCCGGAACGGGATGTATCTGGATGTGACCAGCGCCCGTCCCTGTCGATATAATATTGTGCGCCGCAATAACATTTATCACAACGGTAAAAACGGCATGATGTTTTGCCAGCATTACACCCTCATTTATGAAAATAAAATTTATGACAATGGCTGGGACTTCACCAATGCGGCCATGCACGGTATTTATATGGCCAATGCCACCCACAACATCATTTTTAACAATGAAATGTACGAACACCGCAATGGGTCGGCGGTGCGGGTGGAAGGTGATTTTAGTGTGATTCAGGATAATAATTTTTATAACAATGGCGTGGGAATGTATGGCTGTGACAGTTACGGCACCTCTTACGGAAATATCCTCCGCAATAATCGGATGTACGCCAATTTTCAACGCTACGAAGGCGCCATTCCCGGTAGCGGTCTGGAAATCAGTGGACCCAAGGAAATCCGGATTTATCATAATATTGTCGTGGATATGCAGGGATTTGGTTGTGCCGTTGTTACGGGGAAAAGATATGTGAGTACCGGCGCTAAGTTAAAAAATAATATTTTCATGAATTGCGAGTGGAGCACGCTCTGGGTGAAAGAGGGCAGCGACGAAGGCTTTCTCGAAGCGCACAATGTCTTTTTCCCGGATCGAAGTGATGCCATTCGATATAAAGATGAATATTATGACTTCCCAACCTATCAAAATGAAATCGGCCAGGGAAAAAACTCGTTTGCTAAAGCCCCCTTATTTATTGATCGGAGCAATTACAATTTTCATCTGGCGCCCCAGTCGCCCTGTATTGAGGCCGGAGATTTTCTGACACGTACCACTGCGGCCGGTTCCGGTACGCAAATTCCAGTGGAAGATGTGATGTATTTTTGTGACGGCTACGGCATTATTGACGGCGATTTAATTCAATTAGAAGGCACCACGCAAACCGTCAGAATCGTAAAAATTGAATATGATAACAACCTCTTGCAGGTGGATCAAGCAATCAGTTGGACCAGTGGGCAAGGCGTGAGTCGGCCTTACGAGGGTACTAAACCGGATATTGGTGTTTTTGAATCCAGTTTCGAAAACGATTTGTCGGCAACTTTGCAGCTTTCGGCAAATTCGCCCATTAAAGCCGGAGAGGTGTCCGTTCAACTAACCACCAACCGACCGGTTATTCAGGTCCCCACGCCGCTGCTTTTTCAGGAGAGTGACGGCACGACTTCTGAAATTCCACTGTCCGGTGCCGCTCCGGGCAACACGTTCACCGGCATTTTTAAAGTCGATCAAACGGTTGCCAATGGAAAGGGTCATTTTTACCTGAATGACGGGGCCTTGGTCGATGAAACTGGAAATATCAATCAGAAAATCGTTCCGGAAGTGGAAGTGACCATTGATCAACAGGCCCCCGCATCGCCGGTAAATATCATCGTCAGTCGATGAAAGGCTCCCTGATTTATCCCCGCTTTTTAACTTTCAAAAAAACAAAAGTTGAAAACGACTTTTTATTTTCACCTTTTGATTTGGGCTTGATTTACTCATCAAATATTCTTATTATATTTTTCCACAAGTAAAACTCAATTTGGCTACACAGCCCAACGATCAAATTTAGAGCTTCGAGGTTTATATTTTCTTGATTCCCCTTCTTGAAAATAAATTTGAATTTTCTCAAAACAAACCTTGAAGATATTTAATCGAATAAAAAATGTAAACCCTTGTTGAGTTCTCAAACCCCGTTAACAATCATCAATACCCGAATTTATCGCGTTCCCTGAGCATTGATTGGCATACAATTTGTTTTCAGCCTGTAACCTGAGTGAACTTTTAAAAAGATATGTATTTGAATCTGTACTGGAGAAGGTCGCATGAATGGTTTATACAAAATGATATACAACGGTTTTATTATTCTGCTCGTTTTAACAGTTGCTACTACTGAAGCCGCGACTCAGGTCGTGAAATTAACCTGGACCCCCAATCCGGAGGAAGATGTTAAATTTTATGTAATTTATAAAGACACCGTCAAAAATCCCCGCCGCGAAATTTCAACAGTTCCGGCCGTTGAGACAGTTTATCTGGATAGTGACATTGAAATCGGAAAAACATATTATTATTGTATTCGGGCAGTAGATTCGGCCTTTAATGTCAGTACGTTTTCAGACGAAATTTGTATCGAGGCGATTCCCCCGTCAAGTGTGGCATTGAGCACGTTTTCGGTGAGTTCTTTAAATCAGCAGAATTATTTGAAATGGGAGGTTTCTTCGAATCACAAAATTTCCGGATTTGAAGTTCAACGCAGTACGAATGGCGTCGATTTCGATAAAATCGCATTTGTACCTGCTAGAAATGCCTCGAATGACCATTCAATATATTCGTTTTCAGATCGGGCACTGCATTTAACAAAGTACTATTATCGCCTAAAAATAATTCATCCGAATGGCGATGTCAGCCATTCCAAAGTCATTACCGGTACTGTTGAACTGCCGGCACAATTTGAAATAAGTCAGAATTTTCCCAATCCTTTTAATCCCGAAACAACGATTTCGTACTGCCTCCCTCGGGCAGGAAATGTGGTGATTGTTGTTTTTGATATCCAGGGCAAAACCGTGAAAAATTTGATAAACGAGCACCAGCCGCCTGGCTATTATCATATCAAGTGGGATGGAACGAATCAGGAGGGGAATCGGGTTAGCTCAGGTATTTATTTCTACCAAATTCAGTGCAAAGACGGTCTGAAGACCCAAAAAATGATGCTCTTAAGATAATTAAAATTTTTCGAATAGAAGATAACGAAATTTCATTGCGAAACCAACGAAACCAACCAAGCCAGAGGATTAAGAATGAAATTGGCCATTTTGATAAGAATATTTTTCTCGATATTTTTCATCCCCCTTTCTTTGAGCATTGCTCAAAACTGCTTTTATGTTTCAACGGAAGGAAGTAATTCCAATCCGGGAACATTCGAATCCCCCTGGAAGACAATCCAATACGCATTTACCAAATTAAACACGGGTGACACTTTATTTATTCGCGGTGGGACGTACACCGGACAAAGCACATTGAATAAATCGGGTACCCGCGAGAAGCCAATCGTCATTAAAAACTACGCCAACGAGTTAGTTCAAATTGATGCGTACAAGAGCTATTTCGGAATTATTCTAGAGCGATGCCATCACGTTAAACTTGAGGGTCTGTCGGTTTTTGGCAGTATGCCGCGACGGCATCGCGATCAGAGCAGTATTTATTTGCGTAACAGCCCGTCCCACATTACCATTAGCAAATGTAATATTTATGATGGCGCTCACGGCATTTACACCAATCCCTATTTAAGGGACCCCAAGCCGCGCTACATTACAATAAAAGACTGTCAAATTCACCACAACGATTTTTGTGGGATTTATATCAATGGCACCCATCGTGGCGCACACCATCACATTGTTGGCAATAATGTCTATTCGAATGGGGAGGACGGTGTTAATATCAATTGTGACAGCAGCATTATCGAACAGAATACGATTTATGATAATCTGCGCGAAGGCATTTATATGGATGAGGACTGGACCAATTCCAATCATCCTGCCCATTGTTATTATAATATTGTCAGGAATAATCAAATTTATAACAATGGCAAAGACGGGATCATGCTCTGTCACCAGTACAGTCTGATTTATAATAATGAAATTCACCACAATGGCTGGAATTTTGAAGCGAGTGCGCTGCACGGCATTTATATGGCTCAGGCCGGTCATTGTATTGTTTTTAATAACCAGATGCACCACAATGCCAATGGTTCGGCGGTGCGAGTCGAAGGTTGTTTCAGTGTGATTCAGGATAATGACTTTTATCACAATGGCGTGGGCATGTACGGCTGTGATACCTACGGCCCTTCTTACAACAACATTATTCGCCGGAATCGAATCTATAAAAATTATGCCAGTCAGGGAGGTGGGATTCCAGGGAGTGGTTTAGAGATAAGCGGTCCGAAGGCCCTCCATTTGTACCAGAACGTGGTCATTGACAATGAAGGTTTTGGCTGCGCGGTTGTGACCGGACTTAAATACACCAGTACCGAAGTTAAGATTAAAAATAATATCATCGTCAATAGTAGATGGAATCATCTCTGGATCCGGAAAGGGAGTCATATTGGCTATCTGGAAATGCACAATAACATTTATCCTGATAATGCAGAAGCCGTGGATTATTTGGGGATTATCGGTTATTATGCGGATTATCAAACCAATACCAGTCACGGCCGAAACAGTTTTTGCAGGATGCCGCTATTCATTGACCAGGCCAATGGTAATTTTCATCTATTCTACAATTCTCCCTGCATTGATGCCGGCGGATTCCTGACCTTTACCACTGAAGCCGGGCAGGGGACACAAATACCGGTTGAGGATGTGAAGTACTTTTGTGACGGCTATCAGATCATTGAGGGTGACCTCATTCAACTGGAAGGCCAGGCCGACACGGTGAAAATTGTAAAAATTGATTATCACTCGAATATCTTGAATGTTGACCGATCCCTTAGCTGGAGCCAAGGTCAGGGAGTGAGTCTGCCTTATAATGGTGCCGCTCCCGACATGGGGGTTTATGAATTTAAATATGAAGATAGTCTGGTGGCCATTCTGAATCTTTCGGATCCCTCACCCACCAAATCGGGTAAGGTAACGGTGGATCTGACCACCAGTAAAGCGGTTATTCGAGTTCCCACCCCGCTGTTTTTCCTGGAAAGCGACAGTACGCTTTCGACGATTGAATTGACCGGGGACACGCCCGGTTATGAATTTCGCGGCATTTTTCTGGTTGATAGCACCGTTGCTAACGGCATTGGTCACTTCTATTTAACACCAGATGCGTTAGTGGATGAAGAAGGTCATGTCAATAATAAAATAATTTCTGACGTGTACGTCAAAATCGACCAAATTGAACCTCAAAAACCGCAGAATTTGCGGGGGCAATTTATCTGGTAAGGGAGAGGGGGGTGCAAATAAAAATTTCAGTACAAATCTGCATTAAACAAAATGGGTAAATACCTCTTTCTGGCAGAATAATTAATGGCAGAATAATTTTTATTGAAATTAAACTTACTAAAAAATTGTGTGTCAATGGTATTAGGTGTTTGTTAAAAATTCATTTTATTAATCTTAGAAATCACTACGCCAATCGCTTTCTTGAGCAGTTTTGACTATTAATTATTCTGCCAATAATCATTCTGCCATTTGGAAATCCTTTTAAAACGAGATTGTATCTCTCTCTATAAAAAAAAGTTTCAGTTTACACACAAGCACGCTGACGCATCTTTGTGTGATAAATATTGATACGCTTGATTGCGTATAAAAATTTCACTACCTCTGAAAACCATCATCTGATTTACCCACTGATTGGAGCCGCTTTAAAATGCAACAATGAATTAACCCTCCTCGTAATTAACCACACAGACTGTTAAACCTGTACCGATATTATCGCTTAAAGCGATAATATCGCTGAATTTTGCAAATATAATTCTACAACAAGCAATTCAAATTTCACTAAATCTCCGGAGGCGGGTACAATGAAAAAATTACATGCGAGCAGTTTTATCGTTTTACTTTTAACGTTAATATTTTTAAGTCAAAATAGTCTTGCCGGCGCTTTAAATTTGACCATAAAAGATTATGGTCTCAGCATTGGCAATTCAAAGCGCGTGAATGGCATTCGAATTAACTTGATTGATCACAATCTGGAAAAAGTGAATGGTTTGAATCTTACTTTTTGGCTACCCAAAGAAAATCCCAACGCCGTTATTAACGGATTAGCGCTGGGACTCATTTCCCCGGCTGCCAAAGAAATTAATGGTTTTGCCTTTGGCCCCGGCGTGGCCAGTTCTAAATTTCGGGGTATTTCGTTCGGCGTAATTGGCGTGGGCGGCGAGGACTTAGGTGGAATTGTGCTGGGTGGTGTTGGTGTCGGGTGTAAAAAATTAAGTGGCTTTGGTCTGGGATTAATTGGTGTTGGCAGCGAAGATATTGAGGGAATCGCCATTGGCGGACTGGGTGTGGGCAGTCAAAGAATCCGCGGCTTCAGCATCGGTTTGCTCGGAGTAGGTTGTGAAGACGCCAGTGGCATTGTCATTGGTGGCTTGGGTGTCGGGGCCCAAAAATTATCCGGATTCAGTTGCGGTGTGCTGGGGGTGGGCGGGCAGGAACTAAGTGGCATATTTTTCGGCGGATTGGGTATTGGCTCTCAAAAATTAACCGGCCTCGGCATTGGCCTGGGTGGTATTGGTGGCGAAGAAATAACCGGTGTCGCTTTGGGTGGTCTTGTTCTTAAATGTGAGCGATTAAAATATCTGGGAACCGGGGCTTATTTAAATGCAAAAAGCATCACCGGTATCTCAATCGGTATCTTAAATATCACCCGCCAACTCCACGGTATTCAATTGGGATTAATCAATTATGCCGGCAACAATCCAAAGTTTTTAAGAATTCTGCCGCTGATTAATATGCACTTCTAAACACCTGGGCCGATAGAATATTTAACCTATCCCGAACCAGATAATTTTTGTTAGCTAAACCGTAATAATTCACCTGGCACGAGTGCATTCCAATTTTTCTGCTTGACATTTTAGTTAATATTATTTAACTTGCTCAGGAAAAATTAATCAAATTTTCTCAAAATATAATATTGTCAATCCAGAAGATTATAATGAAATGAATCCTGATGATTTACATTCTGTGATCAGAATCGCTAAAAATCTTTCAGATTACATATTAAAATATGACTTGAAGTAAAGATGGGTAATACAAATTTACGTTTGGGATTCTAACCAGTGGAAGCGTCATAAACAAAAGCATCCAACCAACTGTAACTGTCGGTTTTTTTAGTTGACTTCTGGCTGTTGAATAGTCAGGTCTTTTCATCAGTTTAGTCTGGTGCTGTTCAAGCTGGTAGATACCTTGCTATTTACCTGACAAAAGCCAATGCAAATAATATTAAATAAGAGGTACTACAATGAAAAAAGTATTTCCCTTTGCGTTCGTACTAACCGCTTTAATAGCATCTGGTTGCGCCGTGATGAATACTTCAGTGTTAGAAACCGCCGAAACCGTCAAATCCGGTCACGCCAAAATCGGAGTTGAAGGCGCATTGGGACTGGACCTGACCTCGGTTATTTTGATTGAGGAAGACCTGAGCCGCACGCTTACCACAGAAAAGTTATTAATCCACCCGATTATGGGGGGAAATTTTGGTGTTGGCATTCATGACAGGATGGAAATGAGGGGAAATACCTGGCTATCTTTAGGCGGAGTCGGTTGTAAACTGAATTTAAAATACCGGCTTCCGCTGGAAATCGACAAAAAAGCGATTGCCATTGCCCCCGGCCTTACTTTCGTCACCACGGAAACGAAAGGTGAACCCGTCGGTCATGAAATTGATATTCCTGAGATTCAAACAATTGGCGGTGAATTACCCGTAATCTACAGTTATCGTCTCAATGAAAACTTTATTTTCTACGGTGTTGCTCGTTACTCTTTTGATCGCATTAAAATCACCTATCCCAATTATTCGAAGCTATCCGGAACACATCCGCTTCATCGCGTGGGTATTATTGTCGGACTATCCTTAGAAGCGGGGCCTTTTATCATTCGTCCAGAAATAGGTCTTGAGGTTTTAAAACGAATTAATGGGAATTTTGGAGCCGTACCAATTTTTGCCGGGGGATTAGGATTTAGTCTCTAAGCCCGGGGACTGTAAATTCTGGAGATCAGAAAAAAATAAATTGTATCCGCTCAAAAAAAACGGGAGGATGAACATGCGAAGCACTTTGGAAGTACTTAGCACATTTATGCTTATTCGTCTCCCAATTGATACTGAGTGGATACAATAAATTACTCCTCCTAAACGAGTAACACGTTATTGCTATTGGATAAAAATATTTAAGAACTTAAACTCCCAAATTAAACAAGCGAGGTTTACCATGAAAAAAATGAAATTGTTGATTTAGTCCGGTTCACCCTTGCGAAGGTTTTGAAATTTTCTATAAGTTTTATAATAATCAATATTCATTCGAACCATTGAAATTATTACCGAGAAGAACCTTCGCAATGATATTAAATCATTTTATAATCGTCTCGAAAATTCGGGCATAAAAGAAAGGAGAACTCGCATGGAGATGATATTAATTTGGACGGGTGCCACCGTGCTACTTGCTGCCCTGGTCTCAGGTGTGGCAAAGGCCGTGGTTCCGGTTCAGCCAAACAAAGAAAACGTCGTTGCTAGTCGTCTGGAGGGCTCATGGCACCTCCACGTCGATCTCACGACGAGATTGTACGGGCGCTCTTATAATGAGTTATCTACATTATCGTTCCGGAGTAGCTCCGCCAAATCAATCGAGCTACCTCAAGATTTCGCAAAGTACATCCAGGGGAAAACGATCTTTTTAACGGGCACGATGATAGCCGACGGAAAGGAATATCCCTTCCTGTTAACCGAGCACAACGGAAATCCCTACATCTTTTTCTTCAGAGAGAGGGACGGGAATCCAATGGGCGATAGTGAATCCTTCAACCTCATGTTGGCAGTGGCTAAGGACAAGCAGAAAGATTTGCTGTTCATAGGCGGCGATTTTAACAACCAACCTTTCGTTGCGTTCGAGCGGGTGGAGTAGCTGGTATTTCATGAATGCCGAACCTGGTCAGGGATTATTTAAGAATTAAAGAATTATTATTATACTATGACCAAAGTGGTTTTGAAATTCCACCTTTAAGTCCTCTCTTTTTTAAGAGAGGATTTAGGTGAGTTTTTAAAATTAAAGAATCTCAAAACCACTTTGACCTTCGTATATCAAAAAATAGTGTTGAAACAGAAAACGCCCTTTGTGAATCATTTTTCAGGACCGACTCCCTCCGTTCCTCATTCAATTCATTTTTTAAATTATCCCCTCCCCTGAAGATTTTCCTTGAATGTGTTGAAATCATTTACGATATTTTGAAACGTAAAAGATGACTAAACAGATACAGTTACTCAAACAACTCATTCAGGGAGACCCGCGATGAACCAGACAATCGGTAGAATTTCAATCAAAGAAAAAATCGGTTACAGTTTAGGCGATACGGCTTCAAACCTGTTTTTTCAAACGTTCATGCTGTTTTTGATGTATTTTTATACGGATGTTTTTGGAATTCCGGCGGCGGCGGTGGGCACAATGTTTCTTATTACCCGCGTCTGGGATGCGATTAACGATCCCATGATGGGAATGCTGGCCGATCGCACCAATACCCGCTGGGGTAAATTCCGGCCTTATCTCCTCTGGTTTGCCCTTCCCTTTGGAATCATCGGGGTATTAACTTTTACAACCCCCAATCTGGGAGCAACGGGTAAGCTCATTTACGCCTATATTACTTATACTATGATGATGATGGTTTACACCGCCATTAATGTGCCTTACTCGGCTTTAATGGGGGTGATTACGCCCAATTCACTGGAACGCACCGAGATCTCTTCTTACCGCTTTGTGGCGGCTTTTATCGGTGGATTAATCGTTCAGGCCTCGGTAATGACGCTGGTTAAAAAATTTGGTGGTACAAATGAGGCGCTGGGTTGGCAGGGCGCAATGGCCATCCTCTCCGGGCTGGCGGTTGTTTTATTTCTCATCACCTTTGTTACCACCAAAGAGCGGGTTTATCCCCCTAAAGAACAGCGTTCATCGCTCGGGCAAGATTTATCCGACCTTTTTCAAAACGTACCCTGGCTGCTGATTGGAATCACCAGTGTTTTGCAACTGATGTTTATTTCGATTCGCAACGGGAGTATCATGTACTATTTTAAATACTACGTTCAGGATCAGGCCCTTAGCTTTCGGGGAGAGACTTTTAATTTTTCTTTCGAGAGTATTGCCTCCACTTTTATGTTGGCCGGGACGGTCATGACCATTTTGGGCGCGATTTTAACGAAATGGTTTACGAAGACCTTTGACAAGCGCAACAGCTATGTGGGCTTCATACTCACCAGTGCCATTTTTATCGCCGTATTCTACCCCTTAAAACCCGAGAACCTGGGCTTAATGTTTCTGTTTCAGGTACTGGGTTCTTTTGGAATGGGGGTGCTGGCCGTACTTCAATGGGCAATGTTCACCGACACCGCCGATTATTCCGAATGGCGAAATCATCGGCGAGCAACGGGATTGGTGATGTCCGCTTCATTGTTTGCCATTAAATTTGGCCTGGCCATTGGCGGAACCATCCTGGGGTGGGTTTTGGCCTATTATGGTTTTCAGGCCAATCAACCGCAGACGGTTGAGACATTACACGGAATTCGTTTAATAATGAGTATTTATCCGGCAATCCTGGCGGTGGGCTGTGCGGTAATTATGCTGTTTTACCCACTAAATAATGCGGTCATGGTCGAAATCGAAGAAGAATTAAGGGACCGGCGGGAGTGAGATGTGATTGTATAATAATTCGTGATTTCTGAAAAGGGCGATACATTCCTCGAGGATATTGAATTGTCAAAGAAAAAAGTATCCGTTCTCTATTTTATGATGGACTTCAGAACTTCGAGGTTTTGGAGTCTGAAACAATGAAACGACATCACTCCCTAAGATTCAAGTCGAATCGTAAATCCCGTCCGATCAATAATATTTTGTAATTTCCCATAATAAAACTTCTCACGATATTCTTCGGTTTCGACCAGATGCTCTTCCCGAGAAGTCTTATCTCGCTGAATCAAATATTTGAGCTCTTTTAAATTATCAGACCAGCAAAAGCCATTAAAAAACTGAAAACCGGTGAATTGAGTTTTGTAGAGGGCATTTTGTGAATAACATGTCCCTAAATAGAGCATGTCAAAACCGAGTTGAGCAAAATATTCTACAGCCGAGGTCATCATGTACATCCCTAAATTCTGGGAATAATAATTCAAATCATAAAAGGCGTAATAATAGTAAGCCAATTTTTTTTCTTCGAGATACATGGTGGCCAGACCGACCTCCTGTTGCTTTTTCGAATCATAAAATAGTAACAGGTGGGAAATAATTTTGGAATTGAACAGAGAATCCAGCCGTTGACAAGTCATGATGTCCTTACCAAAACGGATATCCGCATAGGTTTTACAAAAGTCCCGCCATTCCGGGGTGTAATCAAACGTGTCACGGGTTCTGAGCTCAAAGTCGATCCCCGCTCCCTTTCGCAGGATGCGTCGATTCTCTGAGCTTGACTGAAACTGGCTTAGTCGGACACGAATTTGACGGCACAAGTAAAACCGGTCCAGTTCGCGGGACGATGGTAAAAAGCCCTGGTCAAAAATCATTGCCGGTGTCTCGTGGGCTTCCGGAATTGCCCAAATAGCGTAAGGGAAATGATAATGGGAATAATCCGGTTTTTCTTCCGAGAAAATGAGTTTCATAAGGCTTCAATAATTTTCGACTTAGTGTTTTAGATTTTTAATTAGTGATTTGAAAATTCGGGATAACGATTACAGTCGCGCTCTTAACAATCGACAATCTGAAATATGTAATTCGGAATTCAGCAATCTTCCTCATTCATTTCCCGGCGGCCATAAACTATCCCCAATGTCGGTACGATAATAGCTACCAATACAATGAATTTTTTTGATATTAGTATAGGCCTTTTGAATCGCCTCGGGCAAAGTGGCCCCATAAGCCACGATATCGGCGATGCGATGTCCTGTCATGTATAACTGATCTTTAGCATCCCGAGCCACCTCATTCCACCAGATGTCGCTATCCAAATCCGCTTTGACTGTTACTGGCAAGCGTGGTCCGGTTAGTTGCACATAGGGATAACCATATCCCACAAGGGTTAGCGAACAACCAAATTCCAACTTTTCTTTGAATTTAAGAATCAGTTTTTGGTTACGAGCCGTATTCCACAAAACTTCCAATGGATTTTCTAACATTTTCAGAATCATAGGGCCAGAGGTAACCCCAATCCGTACATTATATTCCAGCACCCACCACCGATCATTTTTTCGAATAGCGGTGACCTGGACCGGTCCATGAAAATTCACTTCCCGAAACCAGGGTAAAAGCGGATGGAGCAATTCCCTGGCAATTCCATATTTATCATCCGGGTCTTTTTCAACCAGTCCGCCCAGCGGTGCCCCGGCCACGATACCCATATTACCATTAAAGGCGCGCTTGTATTCCTGATTCGTTACCAGAGAAGTGATCTCTCCGTTGCTGACCAATGCAATATGCCCGGCTTCGCGTCGGCCCATATATTCTTGTAAAAAGACGCCTTCAGCATAATTGATTTGGTCAAGCCAACTAATGGTATCTTCCGGTGATTCACAAATTATCGTGTGAATAGGACTGGTAGGGGAACAGAGGGTATTTTTAATCACAAATGCCTTTTGATGAGTTTCCAACAAGTGCAATGCTTCCAGTCGATTGCGGGCGACATAGGCTTCCGGAAATGGGATTTGATATTTCTGACATAATTCCCGAGCAAAATTTCGATCCCGCTCCAGGAGCATACCAACCAGATTCGGAGAAAAAATCGGAATTTGACGGTCCAGAAAATCTTGGGTCCAATCTGCTAAAATCCAGTCAATCGACATGGGGATCACCAGGTCAATTTGCTCGCGTTCGATCAGCGTCACGGGATTTGGATACATCTCTGGCAAAAACGTAGAGCCTTCTAGCGCCGGGCTGTAATGCGCATAATCTCGCGTGAGATAGGTACAAACCGTGGCTCCCTGTTCCTTTAGGATATGCAATACTCCCTGAGTAAACGCGCCCACTCCCCAGAGCATTACCCTGAGTCCAGATTTTCCGTGAGGAATTGGGTTTATCATTGTTCTCCTTTCCTTAATTGGAGGTTTTAAGTCGCTTATTTTTTAATCGCTTATAATATCCAACGGGGTGAATACTCAGCCACACATGATAACCACACCCGGCCAGTGTTCAAGTTATCAGAAAATTCTAGTAAACCAACCGACACGGGAATGGTGTAATATTTAATTTTATGGCAAAAATGAGATAATGGATTATTGTCCTTAAATTTCGGTTACCATAATACCCTCGAACGCGAATGCTAAGCCATTTTTAGAATCAATCTTCTTTGTTTACATCTAAAATTATTGAAAGATAAGGAATAAATTTTATTTATTCTCACCCCCTAAAAAAATGAACCGACAGGGGAACAAGAGAAGTACGCCCTGAAAGGCCGTTTCGATTAAATTTAATGTTTTCACCGATCATTTCCAAATCCACATAATAAGCAAAGATCAAAATCTTGAGTCATTCTTATTTCACTCCAGCGAAGTACTGCTAATCCCCCTATAAAGCAAAATGGCCAATTTCTTTTTTCGAATGTTTGTTGAAATTCTAATCCAGCTTTCAATAGTGAATTTAGAGGTGCTGTTCTTTTACTATCAGCCATTTATTTCGTCCATCTGTTGCTTTAATTTCATAAATATTTTTTGTTGCTCAATCAAACCACTCGTTGAACGGGGTTGACGATGTTCAAACGCATATTGTAACATCTCATTAAGAAGCTTTTGATTTCGATGATAATAATCACCTGCTCTTAACTCATTTAACTTGACTCGATCTAAAGCCGATCCGGCTCGCTCCCAGGTCTCGAGCCATTTTTCAATTTCTTTTCTTTGGGAATTTTTCATTTTTAAACCGCCATTATCCGTGTTATGATGAGTATCTTTCTTAATCCCCTTTTACAATGATTACCTCAAATCGTTTATTTATTAACCTCACCTTAAAGTTTTTAAAGTATTTTAACAGCATTATAATTTTTACGATTTAGCTCAATTGACTTTTTATAATTTTCGATTGCCAGCTCCTTTTTCAATTCCCGGTATTGCTCAATTGCTTTATGCACGCTACTGGTAGCAATTTTTTTGCCTATTACCAATGAAATTGGAATCTTAGGCGGCTTTGGTAAAAACTATTTGATTATTCTCAACAATGGCAATCGCCAATCCTGGAATCTGATAGGCTTCCACTATTGTTTGGATACATTTGTCGATACGTTTCTCTTTTTCCTTAATTTCGCTGCTTTGTAAAATATCTGACCAGGGTGTGCCCAGAAAGATGATGCTAAATAGTATAAGACTCAAGCCGTAACGTTTGATATTCATTTTGTTAGCGAAGACAGTGTATAAGGATTTTTCTCTGCGATTCTTTGCGGCCTCGGCGTTAGAATGGATTTATCTAAATCAACCTAGTGCTATAGCCCGAATATGCAATGTCAATTTCAGCCTTCCTCGATGACTTTCATGCCCATTAGCCTGGCCAGGTGGTGGGTGCTGTTTAGATGGTCGCCGTAGAAAACCACGCGATGCAGCAGGGTCATAGCGTCCTCCGTCTCGAGGGCGCTGCTCCAATTGACGGCCATCTTCGCGGCATCGCACACTTCGGTGACGATCTGGGTGCGACAGGCGCGGACCGATTTCTCCGGAACTTCAATAATTTTACCGGTTGAGACGAGGAATGTATCCAGGTTGATCAGCTTAGTGCGCGTAATCGTCTCGCCCACCCGATACTGGACTTCGGGAACGCAACCGCTGCCCTGGACCTCGGAATGCCCACGCAACAGGTAGGGTGCTTGTTGACCCTCGACGCCGTCCATTTTCAACGGCGCTGTGCAATGAGCGGTCCACAACGCGTTGCGTGAGGTGTCGAAGGTGGCGTTGCCCTGGAATCCGGGGCGATCGATGGCATATTGGAACAGAAGCATGGTCAACAACGAATCCATATCCCCTTCGCAGGCGGCGGGGATGCCACGGTCACGGAGGCGAGCAAAGCCCAGGCAGGGAAAGCCTTTTTTCAACCATCCCATGCAGGTGCCAATGGCTAATCCCTGCACCTGTTGCTGCTCGACCAACCGCTGCAGGGCCACACTGACGCGGGCGGCTTTGGTGATGTCCTCGGCATTCGGTTCAATAATGGCTTTCGCTTCCTTCGTCCAACGGTCGGCTTCGGCTCGAACAGCCTGATCGTCGGCGGCGGTAATCAGCGCGTCAAATTCGTCCTCTTTCACGGCGACGACCTCGGCCCCCAAACACTGCTTGACTTCATCCGGAGACTGGGCGGGCGTGGTTCCGCGAGCCGGGGGGAAGAGCAGAATCCGTGTCTGCTGCATCAGGGGAATCACCCTGAGCAGACGCAGCGCGCGTTCGATTTCGTCGTAGTCACCGCTAGGCAGGAGCGTGACACGATGGCCCTGACGCTGCCAACGGTGAGGATACATCCAGTCGTGGCCGCTGGCTGGCAAGGAGAAGACGACTAAGGGATGTCTCCCCTCAAGAATCGGTGTCACTACCCTCGTCAAAGCAAACATGTGCAGATTGATAGCGAGAACCGGCGTCTGCGGCCCCGCCTTTTTCAAGATGGCCGCCGTCTCCTCGTTACTGGTGGATTGCCCGATGATCAGCTCGACGTTGCCAAGCTCTTTTTCCGCCCTGGTTAAGCGGGTCTTCATGGTTTCGAATTGATTGGCGTCAGCGCACCAGTCGCGGTCTGCCGGGCCAGGTGAGCCGGTGAAAATCACACAGATTCGCGCTTTTCTCCGTGGTTGCGGAGGTGCCGCTTCTGAGGCCCAAACATGCGCCCAGGTTGCGCCAGTGAGCATCAATCCGGCGGCGACTCCCGTTTGTAAGAATTGTCGTCGAGTGCATTCTTCACACATAAGAACCTCCATTTTTAATAATTAATCAAGATTTCTTGACATTTCATTTGTTAAAAATCGTGTGGAACCCCGTTGGGGTTCTTGTTAATGGGACTATTGAATCCCCAGGGTGCCTGGAAAGCGGGCACCCTGGGCTTTGGTGTCTAACGCCTTCGGCGTATTTGATAAAAAATAATTATTCTGCCTTTAATCATTCTGCCAAAATAAAGCTCCTCTTTGCGACAGCAGGCATTCGTTTGGCCGGAATGACAGCATTGAGAAGGGGTGCTGAACGATGACTAAATTTTTACCGCACCAAAACCAATCAAAGCAACAATCCAGCGATAGTAGCCGTGAGCCAGGATGCCAGTGCCCCCCCTAACATCGCTCGTAAGCCCACCCGCGCTAAATCCGACCGCCGATGAGGCGCAATACTACCAATCCCGCCAATTTGAATAGCAATTGAACTGAAATTGGCGAAGCCACACAGGGCGTAGGTGGCAATAATGAATGACCGGGGGGTAAGCAATTCTTTTGCCTGTGTTAACTCTAAATAAGCGACTAATTCATTAATCGAAACTTTTGTCCCCAGCAGATGACCCACTTCCAGAATATCCTTGAACGAAACTCCCATAAAAAATGAAAACGGTGAAAACAGGTAGCCCAGAATATCTTTCAACGACAGTTCCCAATCAAAAGCAGTGGCTCCGAAAGTGATGGAATTAATAACATCGTCGAGATGGCCCAGGAGGTAATTTAACAGGGCAATCAACGAAATAAAAGCCATTAACATGGCTCCGACATTCACGGCCAGTCGCAGGCCATCGGCAGCCCCCGAAGCCGCCGCATCAATGACGTTGGCGGTTTTCTTTTCAATTTTCAGGTCAACGGTGCCAGCGGTCTTGGATGCTTCTCTTTCCGGAAAAATGATTTTGGCAATCATTAAAGCCGCGGGCGCCGACATCACACTGGCAGCCATTAAATGGCCGGCATCCACTCCAAACCGGACATACGCCGCCATGACTCCGCCGGCAATGGTGGCAAATCCACCGGTCATAATCGCCATTAATTCGGACATGGTCATTTCACTGATGTAAGGTTTTACTACTAACGGTGCTTCGGTTTGTCCCACAAAAATGTTTGAGGCGGCAGAAAGCGATTCGGCACCACTGGTGTGCATGGTCCGCGCCATAATCCAGGCCATCCCTTTTACCAGTTTTTGCATAATTCCAAAGTGATAAAATACGGCCATGAGTGAGGCAAAGAAAATGATGGTCGGTAAAATGTGAATGGCGAAGATAATACCCAGCTCTTTGAACTGACTGAGACGCAGTTGATTATTGGTGATTTCAATGCGTGGAGTGGGAGTGGTGACGGCTACGGCCGAGATGGTCATACGCACGACCTCGTTGGTATCTGAACTGGCGAAAACGATCTCTTCGGTGACGGCGCCGGAATCGGTGGGTGAAAAGCGCGCGTTCACCAGCATTTTACTCTTGGGAGCGATTGTAAAAGGGGGCACTGGCGATTCGATTCGAAAGGAGCTGCTATCCGGAAAAATGATTTGATGAATGGTAACCGCCGCCGAACCGTTGTTCACCAGCGGGATCGCAAAACTGTCAACCTCACCCACAACCGTCGGGCCCAGATTTAAATTTACCGGTGCGGCTGAATCAAGCAATAACACACAGCCCTGAATGTTACCGGGGGGAATATTTTGCACGATATCGGCATTGGCGCGATATAAATTGCCAAATAGAAAGGCGGCCCCTTCATCCGTAAACGCCAGCACCCGGTTAATGACGGTTCTGGCCGTATTAAAAACTGCTCGTCCCGGTGTTGTTTTCAAAATGATAAAGGCAAAACTCAGTTGCAGCACCAGTCCCCAAATAATTACACGAAGTTTAATCTTTTTTTTATTGTTGGACAATAACCAGGCGATGCCGAGAATGAAAAAGATTCCCAGAAAACTGATGAGGCGCTCCCAATACATAGATTCTCTCCTTTTTCTTATATGAAATCGGGTCAATTATACTCGTTAAGGTTTATTTTGTAACATCAAAACCTCGGGTATCTCGAAAGATTTTTACCCTCACCCCAACCCTCTCCCACAGGGAGAGGGTTGGGGTGAGGCTAAGAAGTAATTCGAATCCACACGAGACGTCCTTGCGTTTTGGCGCCTTCGCGTGATTCTTTAAATCCTTTATCCCCTGTGATTGGTGGCTACTCCCGCCTTTATGTGGGAGGAATAAAACACTTCCAGCAGGATGGTGCGTAGTAGTCTTTGCGCAATTCAATCCGCGGGTCATCTTTGGTAATCGGGATGGTGTGTTGCAAATCGCGGTAGCGCTGGGAAACAATGGCGGTTTGTTCCTTACATTTTTCACAAACCGCCAACAGCACTGTGACATATTCAGCCCGGCCCATTAATTCGACCACCGCCCCAAAGTTTTCACCAAAGCAATCCAACTGTAAGCCGGCAATAATAATATGAATTTTGTTCCGCCAGCGATTGCAGAACCCAAGGAGATCCCTTTTGTTAAAAAGCTGGGCATCGTCAATGGCAATCAGATCAACATTTGGCTCCAGCGTCGATTCAATTTCCGCAACGGTGTAAACCGTAATGGCCTCGCTTTTAAAACCAATTCGAGAGACAACCTGGCCGTCGTGGACCGGATAGGCAAAGATCTGAACATTTTTACCCATTAATTTGGCGTCAGTCACCTTTTTATAAAGCAGCCAGGTTTTGCCCGCCCCCATGACTCCGGCGATTACTTCGAGCATAAGTGCTCCTTTCGATCTAAAAGACCCCGGTTGTCCTTTCCGTTAGCTAACGGAGAGGTCACCGGCTGTCTTCATAATAACATTCTAAATAACAATAATCAACTCAAAAACCCGGTGGGTACAAACTAATAATTTCAGTGAAAATTTGCATCCAAAATAAATACGTTAATTCCTTTTCTGGCAGAATAATTTTTGTTAAAATTTAACTTAATAAATATCTGAGAGTCAATGGTCAATGATATTTGTCAGAAAATCATTTTATTTATTTTCTAAATCGATGAGCTAATGACTTTAATTTACGGTTTTATCTTTTAATTATTCTGCCAATAATCATTCTGACATTTCACAAATTATTTTGAAACAAGATTATGTCTCTATCTTATTAAAAAGCAACCACTTCTAATTTTTACTATTGAAAAGGTACTTCCGAAATGATGAGTCCCGGTATCTCTCCGTCAATCGACTGATCGACAACCGGGATTTTCGTTCAGGCACTAACAAACAACGCGAAAAATACGTTTCTAAGAATAATGGCATTTCTAGCGCATTCATTCAATGTTCTTTCTCCCGTAACAGCGAGATAATCTTGGTTTTGATGAGGTCGATGGCGACCAGATTGTGACCGCCTTCGGGAATAATAATATCAGCGTAGCGTTTGGACGCTTCCACAAATTCCAGGTGCATGGGCCGAACCGTTTGTTCATATTGCTCAATCACCGATTCCATGGTGCGACCCCGTTCCGAAAGATCTCGTTTCAGACGACGAATAAAACGAATGTCGGCATCCGTATCGACAAAAATTTTAATATCCATGAGTTTTCGAAGGTCAGGATTGTCCAGAATGAGAATCCCTTCCAAAATAATAATGAGTTGACCGGCAATCCGCCGGCCCTCTTTCAGTCGGCAATGGGTTTTAAAATCATAAAGCGGTTGATTGATGGGTTCTCCCGCCAGCAGCTTTTTCATATCGGAAATCAATAAATCCGTGTCAATGGCGTGGGGGTGATCAAAATTGGTCTTCACCCGTTCCGACATTGGCAAATCACTTAAATCTTTATAATAATTATCCTGAATAATCAACGTTACTTTTTGGGAGCTAAAATCTTCCAACAGTTTTTGGGCAACCAGACTTTTACCGGAGCCGGAACCGCCGGCAATTCCAATAAGCAGGGCTTTATTCATGGGCTGTCTCAATAGAGTTATTGTTTATTTGATTCTTAGTATTTTTATCACACTGAGACACGGAGCAAGCAGAGGTAACACGGAGAAAAAAAATAAACGCTGCGAACCTCTGTTTTCTCTTTGCCTCCTTGTTGAAATAAAAGTTACCGTGAAAAAAAGCTGGCATCAAATGCCTGGGGTAATAAATCCCTGAGTTGTATTTGAGTGTATTCACTGGCAGCGTTGGCCAGAATGATGGTCAAGTTTGGCGCATAATCCCACAAAACCTGCCGACAGGCACCACACGGCGGGCAGAATTGAGCGGAGTCGGTGACAATCGCCATTTTGTCGAAGGCTGTTTCTCCTTCGGAAAGCGCTTTAAACAATGCGACCCGTTCAGCACAAATGGTTAATCCGTAAGCACTCGATTCAATGTTACAACCGGTGTAAATCCTGACAGGTTTTGTCAATAATGCAGCACCGACCCGAAAATGAGAATAAATCGCGGAGGCCTTTAAACGGGCCTGCTGTGCGGCCTGAATTAATTGTTGCACCTGCATGACAATCCTTTCTTGTGAAACAAAAAAGCGGTTACGTAAAAAGCAAACTGGGAAGAGTGGAAAAATAGTTGGTTGAATATATCATTTTTTTCAGGAAAAATCAAACAATTTATGAGTATCTGGGCAGGAGTTTATATACGTTTCTAAGTTACAAATAAGTCCTTGCCACAAAGGCAGTAAGACACGAAGATATAATAGGAGGCAGGTTATAATTGAATTTGAATTTCAACTTAATTGCTAATTTATCGAGAAAATAATTTCTAAAATGGCAGAACGATTCTTTGGCAGAATAATTAAAAAAACTCGATTGAAAGTCTTGACTGTTTTTTGTTGAAATTTCATGCCAGTGTCTATTAAAAAATTTGACGACCGTAAAGAATTGGACAGGAGAAATGAAGAGAAGTAAGCGAAGGCACTACTTTGTTTCCAATGCTTTTAAGATTCTCATCCCGTTTTCATTTTGGGGATTTAATTCCAGGGACTTTTTATAATTTTCGATTGCCAAGAGTGTATCAGCATTTGCCAGATAAGCCTCGCCCAGGCTGTCGTAAACATTCCATTCATTCGGATAAGCTTGTACATTGAGCTTAAAGACGGCAATCGCTGCCGGCACCTTACCACTTCCTAACAGCCGGTAGCCCACTGTGTTGAACTGTCTTTCATCGAAGAAATATGCTTCCGGCTGATTCGTCTTCAATTCTTGATATTTATTAATGGCAGCTTCGACTCCCGACTCCAGGATTGTTTTTTCCACAATCACGGCGGCAGATTCAAATAGTTGACTCCAAAATACGCCTATATTGCGTTCGTGGAAACGCTGGATTTCAGCAGCGTCATGACCAAGCGCTTTTAAATATTCATATTTTTTATCCAGGGGAAATCGATGAAGGACGTCCTCAAAAGGAAGTTTTTGCGCTTTCGCCTGCTGAACCCACTGCCAGAGGTTAACGATGTAATCACGCCAGAGGACAAGTTTATCCTTCGTCCACAAATCCTGGTGGCCGGGGATAACATATTGAATCTCATACTCGCCATCAAGAATCGTATTTAACACCTCAATCATCAGGGGAACATCCAGCTCCATTTCATTGGCAAAAAAAGGTAGCCAGCGTTGATCAAAAAAGAGGTCGCCGGTCACCAGCACCTGCTCCTCCGGTATCAGAATCAGAATATCGCTGCTAGAATGGGCACGACCAAAGTAAAAAAGCTTTAAAGTGAGTGCCTCCAGGCGCAGGCTCATTCGATTGGAGAAGGTAATATTCGGTGGTAATACCGCATACTCGCGGGTATTCGGGCGGCGTCGTGGCGGAGGAATCGCTGGCCGGACAACCGGTTCTCCTACCCGCTGCTGTTCCAAATCAGGCGAGGGTGACGGGGTTGGCAGCGGTTGAACCGCGATTAATTCCTTACGACATTCTTCGTGGGCAATAATCTGTGCTTCGGGAAAAACGGAATTCCCGTTTGAGTGATCCCAATGATGATGGGTGTTAATGACAAAGGCAAAATCGTTACGACCGAGTTCTTTCTCAACGCTTTTCCGAAGTTCGGAAGCAGCTTGAGGAGAACCAGCGGTATCAATGATAATCAATCCTTTTGAGGTTGCGATAACCACCAGATTATTCTGTATCGGTGAATTTTCAGTGAACACGAGTACCCGCTCACTGAGCCGTTGGAGTTTAAAGCGGGATTCGCCGCCAGGTTGGGCCAACGCGAAATGAGTGAATAATAAAAGCGTCAGACCAATCAAAAAAATTCGACAGAGTTTCATCTTTTTCTCCTTAACTAATGTAAATTAGTATTGCATCCCGACTAAAAAATTTTTATAATAGGATTCCATTTTTGTGAATATGCTTTCAAACTTCCATTCGGTTAAGCTGCCAAAATTTGGTGACTTTATCGTTGACGATACTTTTACTTTTGAAGTCGGCGGCAAAAAGAAGGAATTCACCCAGATCAAGGACCTGCCCGATTCGTTTCTGGTGCTGGATGATATTGAGATTGGAATCGGTAATAAGATCCCGCTCTGGTTGTTCGGATTTCTGTATTAGTTTTAAAACGAAAAGTCTCAGACCCCGGTTGTCCGATCCGTCAGCCGACGGAGAGGATACAGGGTGTCGGAATAAACTTATCATAAACAAAAATCAAATCAAACACCCGGTATCTCTCCGTTAGCCAACGGATCGACAACCGGGGTTTTATATTAATTTCTCTTTTTATTTAAAATCCTCACTCAAACTCTCGGTCAGTAACACATCAAATTTTATCCCTACTCGTAGTGTAGCGAATGAACCGGATTCGCCAGGGCTGCTTTCACAGTTTGTGAGCCGACAGCAATCAGAGCGGTCAGAAAGGAAATGAAGACCACCAGAATATAAGTTCCGGTACTAATATCTGTCATATACAATATTCCCGTTTGCAACACTTTTTTCCAGCCAAAGGTGAGGAGCGCCAGTCCAACAACATTAGCAATGAATACTAATAAAATGAATTCTCTGATGTAGGTCCAGGTAATTTGGAGCCAGGAAGCGCCCAGCACTTTTCGAATCCCGATTTCCTTTGTTCGGTGTTCAACCAGGTAAGTCACCAATCCGAGCAAGCCGAGACAGGAGAATAAAACCGCCAGCAAACCAATAATATTGAAAAAGCCTGAAATGCTATTCAGGAATCCCAGGAAATCCTGGATGTAATAATCCAGCGCCGTAAATTCGTAGGGCAGATGGGGAAAAAAGGCCTGCCATTTTTCTTTTAAGAATTGTTCAATTGCTTTCAAATTGTTTGGAGAAGCAGATTTAACCACCAGATAATTGAAATTTTCTGGTGCAATGTACAACATCGCCGGAGGCATCTCAAAGCCAATATCGGCAAAGAGGAAATCCTTGACAATGCCGATTACGGTGCCGGTTTTACCGCTAAAATTCAACTGCTTCCCAATCGGATTTACTAGGCTTAGCCTTTTGACAGCACTTTCATTTAAAATGAAACCATTTTCATCGCCGTGTTGCCTGGCGAAGCTTTTTCCGCTTCGCATTTTCATCCCTAGCGCCTCGATAAAATTGTAATCGACACAGTAGGTTTGAAGTTTTTTGGCTTCCTGTTCGGTTTGACCCTGAAGCCAGACATTCTGTTCGGCCGACCAGATCAAGGGAATTCCGGCAGAAGCTGACGTTGTAATAATGTCCGGGTGACGGGAAATTTCAGTTTGGATGGATTCAAGTTTTGCGCGGGATTCATCGGAAAGTTTGACAAAGGCCACGCCCTCGCGATGATAACCAAAGTCAGCCTTTAATAACACCTCGAATTGGTCTTTTACCAAGTTAGCTGCCGCCATCAGAATAACAGCCAGGCTAAATTGAATGACAATGAGAATTTTACTGCCACGTCTTTTTTTAACGCCGGTTTGAAGACTACCTTTTAAGACCGTTGTGGGGGGAAATGCCGAAAGGTAAAAGGCCGGGTAAATTCCGGAAAATAATCCCACCAGCAGTGCGGTGCCGCAAAGATATTTTAACAGGAACGGATAATTCAAGATTGAATTTGGGATATTGGAAACTGGTGAAACTCCCGAAAATTTTCCGACATGAGCCGTAAAAATCGGCTCAATGAATTCATACAGAAAAATGGCCACAGGTAGGGCAATCAAGGATAACAGCAGGGATTCCCCGATAAATTGAATGACTAACTGGTATTTACGGGCACCGATTACCTTGCGTACCCCGATCTCCCTGATCCGCTGCATGTAGCGGGCAATGGAAAGATTGATAAAATTGATGCTGACCACCAGCAGCAGGATGACACCGATTGCCAGCAGGATCACGACACTGATTCGATTGCTGCTGGCAACGAAAGAGGTAATGTGTTCGGAATCCAGCCGAAAATTTAACAGCGAGAACAGATACATTTGTTTCGGTGCTTCGGGTGAATCGCCAATATATTTTTGAATAAATGCCGACAATTTTTCCTCAAGTTGTCCCTTTTTAAAGCCCTCAGGCAATCGCACAAAAGTCGCTAATTTATTTTGTTTCCAATCATCCTTCAGGTTGTACAATGAGCGGGCCGTCTCCAGTGAGACTAACAATTCAAAGCGAAGCGATGAAGTTCGGGGGACATTTCGCACCACTCCGGTTACGATAACGTCGACATTTTTTTCAAGCGTGAGTATCTTCCCGATTGGATCATCCTCGCCGAAATATTTGGCGGCAACGGATTCGGATAAAACAATGGAATGGGGTTTTCGAAGCGCTGTTTCGGGATTGCCGGCAATCATTTTAAAGGTAAAAAAGGTAAGAAAATTCGGATCGACAAAGAGGATGTTATTTTCATAAAAAGCTTCCTGCTGTCGCTTAACAATCATTTTACTCACCAGAAAAATTCTTAATCCATCTTCGATCTCCGGAAATTCATTCCGCAAGGCGGGAAGTAATGGAACCGGCGTAAAAGCCGTGTGTTCCTCGGCTTTATTTTCGGCTTGCAAGACCTGAATCACACTGTAAATTCTTTTTCCGTGTTTATGAAATTTATCGGCATTTAATTTCACGCCGGCCGTCAACGCAAAAATCGCAAAGGCGGTCATACCAATGGCCATTCCAAGGATATTAATCAGCGAATAGGCTTTCTGTTTTTTTATATTTCTTAAGGCAACGAGTAAGTAATTTTTTAACATGATTGTCTCCTGTTTTTGGGCACTACCCGTAATTCCTCGATGAAAATTATCTAAGTGAAATTATCCGAACGAAGAAAGATTCTAAGAAATATTTATGGATTATGAATCGCTTTCCTGAACATGGTCGGGTCATTTTTGATTTTGATGATTTCTCTAAATTTTATCGGAACACTGTGAGTTGGATTTACAAAAAAATTGATTGTCATTTATCTTACAATTAGTTATAAAGCTGAATTTTATCTCTATTCATAACGTAGCGATTTAACCGGATTCGCCACGGCGGCCTTAATCGAATGGTAGGTTACCGTCGTTAAGGCAATCAGCAAGGTTAAAAATCCTGCCAGAACAAACGTCCACCATTCCAAATTGATGCGATAAGTGAAATTCTGCAGCCAGCGGGTCATGCCGTAATAGGCAACCGGCCAGGCGATGAAGTTGGCGATCAGGACCCATTTGGCGAAATTCCAGGATAATAAAGAAACGATTCCCGGCACCGATGCCCCCAGCACTTTTCGAATACCAATCTCTTTCGTTCGCCGTTCAGCCGTATAGGTGGCTAAACCGAATATACCCAGGCAGGCAATGAATATCGCCAGTATATTTGAATACATCAGAATCTGTCCGAGCTTTTGTTCTGACTGATACATTTGATTAAATTGATCGTCCAGGAAAAAAGACTCAAAGGGGTACCGCCTTCGGAAACGATTGTACTGGTTCTCAATATCTGCCAACGTGCCGTCAACATCACCAGGTTGAATTCGGATATAGATCCAATAGGAATTGGGTCGGCAGGCCATGATGACCGGCCTGATTTCCAGATGCAAAGGCCGGGCGTGGAAATCCTTCACCACCCCGACAATCGTGTAGCGGGCATCGTCGGGACCACTCCACACCTGGGGCACCTGTTTGCCAATCGGATTCGCCCACCCCATCTGTTTCACAAAGGTTTCATTAACGATAAGCGCGGTGGCGGAGTCATTCCCAAATTTTCTTGAAAAATTCCGCCCCTGCACCATCTCCATTTCAAACAGATCAATGAAGTTGTAATCAACACCGATAAACTGGTAATGCAGCATTTTATTTTCGCCATCGTCTTTTTGAAATTCAATTCCGGTGGCCGAATAAATATCCGTGGGAAGCTGGTTTGAAGTTGTCACATCGATGACTTTTGGATTTTGTAGCAGTTCATTTTTGAAGGCGGCGAAATTTTCGCTTATCCCCGCATCTATTCCTCTCAGCACTAACATCTGTTCCCGGTTGAATCCCAGGTCTTTGTCCTTGATATATCCGATCTGTCGAAAGATAACCAGCGAGGCGATCATCAAAACGATGGCAATACTGAACTGGAACAGCACCAGAAAATTCCTGAGATTCATGCCTTTATTCGGATCGCCATTTTTCTTAGCTAATATTTTAACCGGTTTCAGCGACGACAGGAAGAGGGCCGGATAAAGTCCGGAAATCAAACCCGTTAAAATAATAACTGCGATCAGACCCAAAATCCCGGTGGGACTCATAAATACATGCCATTCAATGGTTCTCTCAATTAACTGATTGAACGCTGGCAAAAGCATATTGACGAGCGAGATGGCCAATCCAAAAGCCAGCAGGGCCATGAAGAGGGATTCACCGGTGAATTGCCAGAACAACTGATGACGCAACGATCCCACCACTTTCCGGATTCCGATTTCTTTGGTGCGCTTTGAGGCATTCGCGGTGGTTAAATTCACCGCGTTGATGCAGGCAATTAATAAAATAAAAATTGCCACCGCCGAGAATAATCGAATTAACGTAGTGTCCGTGGTGACACCCGTTTCATAGCGATAGCCGGAAGTCAGATGAAACCGGGGCAAGGATTGCAGGAAATATTTGATATGCGTTCGAACCTCCCAATCAGTATATTTTGTTTGGAGGAAGGCATTGAGTTTTTCTTCAAATAATTTGATGTCGCATCCTGCTTGCATTTTCACGAATGAGTAGTAATCATCCCAATTCCATTGATTCAATCGCTGGTTACGTTCCTCCGGCGCAAACTGGCTTTCAAAGGGGATGATCCAGTCAAATTGGATCTGGGAATTTTCAGGCACATCCGCTGCAATGCCAGCCACGGTAAAATCGCCGAATGTGCAGGTTATTGTTTTCCCCAGCGGGTCAGCCTGGCCAAAGAACTTTTGGGCGACCCGTTGACTGAGAACAATGTTCTGCGGATGATCCAGAACTTTGTTTTTGTCGCCTGTGATGAGTTTGAAAGAGAAAATGTTGAGAAAGTTTTTATCCGCGAACACGCCCGCTTCAAAGAAATGCGTTTCCTCTCGGGACAGTAATAACCGATTTCTGGAATTGAATTTAGTAGCGGCCTCAACCTCGGGAAATGTTTCCTGGATGGCTGAAGCCAGGGGAGCCGGCGTAATAGCCAAAATATCTTCACTCATTCCGAATTTTTCACCGGGCAGTTGACAGACGACGCGAAAAATGCGTTCTGAGTCCTGATGGAAATTATCAAAACTGAGTTCATATTGAACAAACAGCATAATCAGAATAAAGCAGGTCATTCCAATGACCAGGCCAGCGATATTAATGAAAGAATAACCTTTATTTCGCTGGATATTTCGAATTAATAATTTCAAATAGTTTTGTAACATTCTGAAGGTCCTCCTGGTGTTTTTTGTCTGATAGCGACAGAATCAACAAACAAGCGGATATAAAGCGAATATGAACGGTGCTTTTCATGATAATCATCTCTCTTTTGCTGCGAAGGTAGGTTTCATTTTAAAAGGCACATTTTTTTGATTTGAGAAAATCCACGATTGGAACTCATTTTATAAAAATATATTCCGCTTGATAGATGGCAGGCATTAAAATTAAATGAATATTGTCCTTCGTTATAAAATTTCCTTTCAATCAAGGTTTGGATGTTTTTACCGAGTACGTCAAAAATGTGTATTGAAATTCGGGCAGGTATTTGTAAATCAAACGAAAGCGTCGTTTCTGCATTGAAGGGATTGGGATAATTCTGGAAAAGCTGAATTCGTTTTGGTATTGACTTGAAAGACTGCCCGCTCTCTTTTATTGAAGATGAATTTATCCTGGGCTGCCAGACTGGATGACGATCCGACGAGGGATCATTTGTGATCTGTATACATCGGATGATGTCGTATTCCTCCGAAAGCTCAGCTATATAGATATCCTCATTTCCGTTTCGGTGAGACACAAAAACCATTTTTGAACTGTTCCATGACCAGTCTGGTTCAAAATCCATTCCGGGATGATCTGTAATTCTTTTTTGTTTGCTACCGTCAGGATTCATGACATATATTTCCCGATTGCCGTCTCTTTCGGATACAAAAGCAACCTTCTGACCATCCGGCGACCATTTAGGGGTCCAATCATTGCTCGTTTCATTGGTTAATCGCATCTGGTTGCTCCCATCAGCATCCATGCTGTAAATTTCAAAATTACCATCACGATTCGAGCAAAATGCAATTTTTTGACAGTCAGGCGACCAATGGGCAAAAACATCAACAGCATTATTATTTGTCAAACGAACCTTTTCTGTGCCGTCCGCTTTTATGATGTAAATTTCCGAATTGCCGTCTCGATCAGATTCAAAAGCTATCCTTGTACCATCAGGAGACCAATCAGGCTCTCTGTCTGTTGCTGTATGGTGAGTCAATCTCTGAATATCAGTCCCATCCTGATTTACCACATAAATATCACAATTTCCATTAACCACCGAACTGTATGCGATTCTGTTTCCATCACTCGACCAGGAAGGCCAGTAATCAACAACATTATTAAATGTTACCTGTTTCAGATTATTTCCAGAAATGTCCACTGTGTGAATCTCATCATTTCCGCTGCGGTTGGAATTAAAGGCAATGAGCTGATCGTCGTTAAGATCAGAAACAATTGGCTTCCAATCCGGATCAATGGCGTGACCATTCGAATGGGTAATTCTGGTTTGATTTGAACCATTCGCATTCATAAGGTAAATTTCATAATAACCATCCCGTTTGGAGATAAAGGCAATCTTCGTCCCGTCGGGCGACCAGTTGGGATCCTCATCGTCGGTGGAATTATTGGTGAGTCGCACCGGATTACTGCCATCGGCATTCATCACATAAATTTCATGATTTCCGTCTCGTTTGGACTGAAAAGCGATTTTACTTCCATCCGGTGAAAATTTAGGCCACCAGTCTTCCGAAGGATTATCAGTTAATTTTATGGGATTGGTGCCGTCGGCATTCATGATCCAGATATCACCACCGCCTTCGACATAATTGAAATAAGTGATTTTTGAACCATCCGGCGACCAGTCCGGACCCTGTCCTTCCACATTTCCAGGTTGATGTAAATTGCTGCCATCAGCATTCATCACCCAGATTTCCGAGCGCCAGGTCGACGATGAAAAACTTCTGGCAAAAGCAATCTTACTCCCGTCTGGTGACCAGTCAGGGCTCCAATCTAACGTGTTTGGTATATTCGTCAATCGCTGAATGTTGGTACCGTCAGCATTCATCAGGTAGAGCGACCAGGTTTGATTATTTAAATGATTATAAAAAGCAACCTTCGTGGCATCCGGAGAAAAGGCGGGACCATACGGTCTGCCCGGTTGATCGGTGAGCTGTGTTTTACCGGTGCCATCGGCATTCATAAGAAATATTTCGGCATTGCCGTCAGGTGGAGTAATGGCATAAGCAATCTTTCCTTTTGCCGGTCTTAACTGATCGATGATTTTGGTGCTAACCCACCAAATGTCTCTGTTCAAACAAAAGAAGAAATATTTACCATCCGGTGAAATGGTTGCTCCCCCTGCCATTGGATCAAAACCATGCTGCGTCAGATCGATTGCTTCCCCCCAGGTTCCGTCGTGCTTTTTAAAACAAATATACATATAATTTCCCATCTGGACATCGAAAATGAGATAGCTTCCATCGGGGGCAATACACGGATGCGCTTGACTCCCGTAATGCGCACTAATATTGAGTCTTTGATAATTTGTAAAAAGATCATTGTTCACAGTAACCTTTGCAAGGTAGGTTTTGCCATTAATATTCCGAGATGACATATCGGTCAGGTATATATTTCCCATTGAATCTGACGAGACAAACATACCCTGCCCGGCATATTTTGGCTCAGACCATTCCCCTGGATCTCGTTTGGTAACCCAAATTCCCGGTAGTCCAGGTCCCTTATTCCATGCAAAGTAGAGTGATTTGTTATCAAAGGTAATGTGTGGTTCATAGGCAGCATATCCAGCGGAAAAATCAACCGGTTCAGGATTTGTCCATTCCTCGTCGATCACTTTGCTGCAATATATTGTAGCTGGCATACTGTCAGAAAAGCGGTAAAAGTAATATTCCATACCATCCGGTGAAAAGGTACCGGAATACTCAGTGAATTCCGGATGTGATACAATCCCTCGAGCAAATATCTCTGGCGTTTCACCTGGCGGTTCTTGACCTAAGTAAGGACCAGTGAGTTTTGGAAAATCACTTTGCTGTGATAATCCATTTGCAAAAGTAAACAGGAGTAACCAAAAAACAGCCATCGCTTTTTTCATTTTCATTTCTCCTTATATACTATATTTATTTTTTCTCAAGCTCTTTTAACATCTTTTTTGCATTATCATTATTCGGATTGAGCTCGAGAGATTTTTTATAATTTTTAATGGCGTTCTTTTTATCTCCGCTTTTCATATACGCTTCACCCAGACTGTCGTAGGAATTAGCCGATTCCGGATATTCCGAAACAGCATACTTGAAAACCTCAATGGCTTCTTTTGTTTTGTTATTTTCGAAAAGCTCATATCCCAGGGCATTTAGATGCCCCTCAACGACAGATAAATGATAACTTTTATAGTCTCCCCTTTTAATTTTGTTAAAGAGAGCAATGGCCCCTTCGTCCCCTGATACACCCTTTTCCAGAACTCTTTCGTATAATAATCCAACTATCCTCTGAGCGTGGTATCTTTTTGAAGCAAACGTTTCATACGGAAAAAGCGAGACAATGGATTGGGCTCTCTCTCCCTTTTTCAACTCGTCCTGCAAATTTATTTTCACAACATCTTCGAAGTTGTGAAAATGATAGATGTAGATATCTCCTTTCTTCAAATCGCAGATGTATGAATAAAGAGTCACTGTCATCGATCCACTGTATTCCTCCCAGTGAACCGCATTCAGGATGTGCCGGAACAGATCGATGGAGATTTCCTCTGATTTGTCGAATATTTCAGCCGTCATTCGATACCGTGTTTCGGTGATATTTTCAGGTCTGACTTTCGACTGAAAGAAATTAGTCACAATTTGATACCTGCCCTTTTTCCTGATGACGGTTTGCGGTTCGATGATCGCTGAATTACTGAAGCGGTCTCCGACAAGGTAATGCCCGTTCCAGGTGCCCGACACATCATAATGTTCAAACAGCTGCAACACTTCTTCCACAGTCGAACATTCTTCCATGGCTTTAAAAATCAAATTTGTATGATAGCGAGGTTTACTTGAATCAGGGGGTACAACGACATTTTCTGCAGTGGCCCCATCGTAGAATAATCCCTGTTCATTCATGCCTCCCTGGGGAAAGTGGCGACCGTTGCTTTTCCACCCAAAATAGACTCTACCGAATTTTCCGTTTTCAGCCGGCAAAAACCAAATAGTACCAAACGGGCTTTTATAGTCTTCGTTGTTGCCAGCGAGCACCGTCGAGTCGTCCGATGCATAGATTATCGTGCAGTTTTGTTGAGAATCCAATTTGGTCACAAAGTAACACTTGGCTTCCTCGCATGACTTTACATGGATGAGATTCCCAGCAACTTCCGGGTGCAATTTCAGATTTTGCTGTGCATAAATTGTCTGAGCCGCAAATAACAGCACACAAGTCAGAACAAGTAGTCTTTTCCTTTTGATTTTTCCATTCACAATTTGGTCCTTATTTTTTTGGTATCAATTCTTCGATGATTCTTATTTAAGCCCACAGTAGGACAGAAAATAATGAGAGTTCATCATTTTTCATCATTTCCCTTTTTGGATCTGTTTTAATGCTTTTTCATAAGCATCATATTCGTTGTCAGGAGCAAGGCTCAACGCCTTTGTGGAGGCTTCCACCGCTTTCTGCTGCTCTCTGTTTACAAAATATAACCAGGCCAACGTATCCCAAATATAATATGCTTCGGGTTTCAACTTCACCGCTTCTTCTGTATATTTTATCGCCGTTTCATATTCATCTGCTACTTTATTTTCATACACCCACCATCCATAATGATTATAGAACTCAGCATTTTTAACAAAGACTTTTAAGGCATCATGATAAACCTGGATAGCCTTATCTATTTCGTTCCTTCGCAGGTAGGTTTTTGCCAACCATCTGTAAGCATCTTGAATATCTTTGTAATCCTTATGTTCAGCTATAAAGGCGATAAGATTCTCTGGTTTTTTCCCGATCACGCCATCATAGGAAGCTTTCCAGAAAAGCGCTTCGGTTTTATATCCATATCTATCTTCAGGATCTTGTTTCAATATTTTTTCATACATCAGCCAGGCTTTGTCATCATCTTTATACGCCTGTTGTTGCCTGGCAATTCGGTACATCAGATGAATATCATCGGGGGACTTCTCCAATTCCTTCATCATATCAGAAACAGAACCCTGCTGTTTCAATTCTTTTACTCCCAGGTGGTTAAGGAGCGCATCAAAAAACGCTCCTGAAACGGTGCCTACTGCCTTGTCCGTAGCAGCGTCACAGCCTCTGTTGAACATAATTGAAACAGAGATTTCCAACTCGGGAAAATATCCGGCAAATGCAGTATATCCAAATTGGGAGCCCAAATGTCCATACACCTTTACATCTTTCCATTTCGGAAACATCCTCCCCAGGTTTATGTCCGCAACGCCCAACCCGTACCCGTTCATCATGGGCTCATTTTGAACCGGGCTATTGAACGTAAGCATTGTCTTCAACATCTCCTCGCTTAACACTGTTTTTTTATGGTAGAGCGCATCTATCCATTGGACCATATCACCCGACGTTGAATAGACGAGCATGGGAGAAAGTGAGGCAAGCCAGTTCAATGAATATCCCGCAGTGATATCTTCTGCATCTTCATCCGGATCGATGTCACACCACCCATGGGCGATGGGCATGTTTTCAGGAATGGGGTTAAAAAAATCTGCCAGGGTAAGATTTAAATGATACGGTTTCAGCAGGCGATCCTCAAACAATTTCGTTTGTTTTTCCTGTGCGGCTTTTTCGATGACATGTTTCAAGACGATATAATTGGTTGTGGAATATTCACATTTGGTCCCTGGCTCAAAATTGGGTTCACTGATAAAATCATTGTAAATATCCTCCCAGGTCAATATTCTTTCATGCTGGATATTTACATACCCTATTCGAAAAGGCGAATTTGGATCCTCAACAATCTTGTCGAGGCCGCTGGTCATGTTCAACAACTGCCGTATGGTTATTTTTCCATTGATATAAGGATAAGACGGAAACCATTTTTCCAATGGATCGTCCAGGGCAATCAAGCCCTCTTCAACCAATTTAAGTGCCAATGCAGCCTGAAAATTCTTTTCAATACTACCGATATCAAACAACATGTCAGTGGTGATGGGAATCCCTTCATGAGAAATGCCGCTGGCGCCTTGCCACATTTTTCCATCAGGGAAAATAACTGCGGCGGACACTCCGATTGCACCGCTGTTTGGGATTGATTCATCCATTGCCGCTTGCAGCTTGTCATTAATTTCCTTGCCCGTTTTTTGGTTTCCCTGACAGTAGACAAGCAGCGTCATCGTCACGATTATAATTATTAAATTTTGAAGTTTCATATTATTAACCTCTATTTTTTTCACAAGCTGGAAGCTTGTGTTACATTTCCAGAAAGAGACTATTTAGCTCATCTCCTTTTTTACATTCAATCGAGTTTATTTTAAAAGACACATTTTTTGGGCTTGAGAAAATCCACGATCGGAACTCATTTTAAAAAAATATATTCCGTTCGAAAGATGGCAGGCGTTGAAATTTAATGAGTATTGACCATCTTGATAAAATTCATTTTCAATCAAGGTTTGTATTTCTTTGCCGAGTGCGTTAAAAAGTTGCAGCGTGATTCTGGCAGGTATTT
>Ga0180438_10001888_pt1 | contig 35831 bp, 29 predicted proteins | sample SS_ome_12_FD_132455 | JGI IMG/M metagenome (GOLD analysis project Ga0180438, IMG submission 132455) | Hypersaline lake sediment archaeal communities from the Salton Sea, California, USA - SS_3_D_2 metaG | ecosystem: Environmental > Aquatic > Non-marine Saline and Alkaline > Hypersaline >... | reverse complement strand
CTGGTTCATGTTTTGGTTCTGCTCTTGATTCTGGTACTCATCCTGATTTCTTTCTTGCTCGCGTTCCAGTTCACTTTCAGCTTCTTGATATTCTGAAGGTTCCTGCCCAGAGTTTTGGTTTTGGTACTGGTTCTGATATTGGTTTTGGAACTGTTCCTTGCATTCTTCAAGGTCCTGGTTCAAACATTGTGTTTGGACCTGATTTTGGTTTTGATTTTGTTGCTGGTTTTGTGATCCTTCTGGATTTTGTTCGGGAGTTTGCTGGTTAGTCCTGAACCGAACCTGTTCTCGAACCCGCTCCATATTTTGCAGCATAAGACCTAATTGTTCCTGGGAAGAAGAGCTTTGGTTTTTGGCTTGGGACATCGCCTGGGTTAACATTTGCAGCTGCAGTTCAAATTGTGTGCCCATTTGGTTAATATGTTGAGTTTTTTGTGGCTCATCTAATCCGTTCGCCACCTGGAAGGCAAATTTCAAGCTGTTCCGGTATTGGTAAACCATTTCTGGAGGGATTTCTTTACCTTCATTGGCCAATTTTATCCCTTCCTGCAACCTGTTTTGCGCAATGATCATCGCTCTCTCTATCTGGGCTTGCGGGTCAGCGGTTAATGATAGTTGAAAATCTTCGAATGAGGTTTTCAGGGGATAAAGTGGGCTGCCGGGTAAACTGGATTGGGCGGCATCAACACCCCCTGCCCCTAATGCGAATACCACAGATAGTGTCATGATGATGGTAATCAGACCGGTCATGTTGATCTCCTTTTGAATTGGAATTTTTTGGTTCAATGCTGCGTTTATACTGGTTATCCAATTTTTAAGACGTTCGGAACTTGAAGAAGATACGGTTTCAGGTTTAAATTGACGCGCTTGGGATAAAAATTCTGCCCGGCTGATTTCCCATTTCTCCTCACTCCAGAAGGGAACCTCGATCAGAGGCGCCAGGGTCTCTTCTATAAATTCCAAATTTTCATCTCTGATATCATCAATATTGGACATTCTCTTTCTCCAGAATTCTTCTCAATGAAGCTAACGCCCGGTGTTGAAGGGCTTTGACAGATCCAACAGTTTTACTCATAATTTCAGACACCTCTTCATTGTTCATACCTTCTAAATATTTAAGCACGATTACCTGCTGCTGCAGCGTAGTTAATTTCCATAAAGCGCGACGCAGGTAAACTGCCTTTTCTTGTCTCGAGACAGCATCTGCGCTATCATCCGGCTGGCTTATCTGAACACTTTCGATCGGAACTGGTTCCTCAGGAGGTGAGCGGCGGTAATGATCGACAACCAGGTTGTGCGCCACCCGGTATAACCATGCAGACAGGTTCTTTTGCGGTCCATTTCCGTTTTTTAACGCCGTCAGTAAACGATAAAAGGTATCTGCGACAATCTCTTGAGCGGTCGACTGGTGACCCAGCAACCTGTAGGTGTAACGGTAAAGCGCCGGGGCGTACTTATCGTATACCTCAGCCAGTGCGAGTTCATCCCATTGGTGCAGGCGGTCTACGAGCGAATCGGATTTGATTTCTCACCTCATCTAATAAGACGTAAATTCTAAAAAATAGTTACGGCGAATTAAATATTAATTCTTTTTTTTGCCACCGGGTGTTTTTTTGATTTGTTCTGGTTGATAAAAGCTTCAGCAGATCATTTCTTTAACCCTTTACTGGCAATCGAAGGGTAAACATTGCCCCACCGTCAGGTGAATTTGCGGCAGATAAGCTTCCGCCGTGCGCTTCAGCCAACTTGCTGGCGATTGCCAGCCCCAATCCCGTTCCACCATATTTCCGGCTGCGTGAACGATCCCCGCGGTAGAAACGATTAAATACCTGTGTCAGCGAATCTTCGGATAACCCCGGTCCAGAATCTTTTACGATAATAATTATAAAATGGTTTTCATACAAGGTTGTAAGGACGACATCACCGCCTTCGTTGGAGTACTGCAGCGCATTGTCGACCAAGTTCACTAATATCTGCTCTATCCGGTCGGGATCCAAATCAATCGCAGGTAGTGATTCTTCCAACACGGCAGCAAGTTGAACATGCTTCTGTTTGGCTCGCTGCTGAAAGATATCAACAATTCCGGAAACCAATCGGTTAATTTCCGTCTTGCGCAGTTCCAGGTTTAATTCCCCTGCATCAGCCAGGGCCAATGTGCGCAGGTCAGCTACTAGGCGTTCGAGCAATTTATTCTGATCAAGGGTAACCTGGATATTCTGGTCCGATTTCGGTTCAACGCCGTCCAACATCGCCTCCAGGTTGGCGCGCTGGATTGCCAGGGGAGTTCGCAATTCATGGGCGATATCGGCTGTCATTACCTGCCGGCGGTCCTGCTCACCCTCCAAAGATGCTGCCATTTGGTTAAACGCATTTCCAAGTCCGGCGATTTCATCATTTCCACTGACATCTACTCGCTGCGATAAGTCACCTTTTGCCATTTTTCCAGCTGCTTCCGTTAGCGCCCGAACTGGCTGCAACAGGTAAAACGTCAGGACAACTGCAAGCAGCAGCGATAACCCGCCGGCAATCAAGGCAGCGTTGATTGAGGCTTTATTCAAACGCGACATCAGGTCACCTTCAAGATCCAGGGAAAACTGCTGGCTTGAGGGAGCCAAAAGGTACCCTCGGGGATCTCCATCAACTACCAGGGGAATTGTCGCCTGGTAGTCTTCTTCTTCAAGTTCTCCTTCCGTTCCAGTATTGTGAGGATCATAAATCAGAACCCCCTGGGAATCATAAAGTTTCAGTTCATTTCCTCCACCACCGCGCCCCCTACCGCCTCCGGCGCCTTGCCCGCTGCCCCTTCCACGAGATTGAAAAATTGTTTCAACACCTACCCAGGTTTCATTTTCCTGGTAATAACCTTCTAACGCTTCAACCAACCCTTCCGCGCCGTAAATGCCGCCTCGGTAGATAAAAGCATTGACCTGTTCTTCCGTTTCCTGCCGCACAAAATATGCCACCGAGGACAGCGTAACCAGAATAATAATCACGAACGAAAAAATCAGTCTTATTCGCATCTTCTGGGATCAGGGTTTTGGCATCCGGTAACCGACGCCGAACACGGTTTCAATATATTTTGGGTTCTTAGGGTCCGATTCTAATTTGGCGCGCAGGTTCTTTACATGCGCATCAATTGTGCGCTCATAACCTTCATACGCATTTCCCTGGTAAGCACCCAACAGCTGCAACCGGTTGAATACACGCCCGGGTTGTTCACTCAGAACTAGAAGTATTTTAAATTCAGCTGGGGTAAGACCTACTATTTCACCGCCTTTAATCACAGTGTGCGCATCCAGGTCAATTTCCAAATCAAACACACGCACCAGATGCGAGGCTTTCACGGCTTTTACCGCTCTTCTCAATACTGCCCGGACGCGTGCGACAACCTCACGCGGTGAAAACGGTTTCGATATATAATCATCTGCGCCTAATTCCAACCCGATTAAACGGTCGGTCTCTTCCATCCGAGCGGTTAACATGATAATTGGTGTATCCGCTTTGCGTCTGATCTCACGCGCAACATCCAGACCGTCCATGCCAGGCAGGTTGAGATCCAGGATTACTAAATCAGGTTGGCTGTTCTCCCAGGTCTGTATTCCCAGGTCTCCGCGCTCAGCGGAGATAACGCTATACCCAGCCTGTTCCAGATAGGAACGAAGGATACGCACCAATTCTTGTTCGTCTTCGATGATCAGGACAGTTTGCACTTTCTTATTATACTTCTCAGGGGCGGGTTTTTCTCTCGCCCCTTTTATTTATGCTCTATTCTGGGGATCTTATTTATATTGAACTCACTGGTAGACTGGTTAAATATCCTGACCGGATTGATTTCTACCATTCCCCTGACCCCGGCCAGCCCACACCGGTCTGCCGCTTTTCTCACGGAATTGAAAAGCGCCTACGTTTAAATCACCAAGAATCTCTACTGCTTTGAACTCGCCGTCTTCTTCAAATCCTGATACGGTGACCGCTTGGCCTACCTGCAATTTATATCCCATTTCTTGAGCGAAACGCCAGGCACGCCCTTCTATCAATACCTCTTGACCCTCAGTCGTTGTGATGATCAATGCTTCGGGAGTTATACTCTCGACGCTCCCCTCGAATATTTGAATGATTGTGTCTGTATTAAAATCAGTACCCAAACCTTCATAGCCAGAATTTCTTCCCTGGCCGCCACCACCTTGACCACCGCCTGAGCCTGGCTCCTGGCTATTCTTCCCTTGTCCACCCTCCAACTGCTCATTGCATCCACCATATTCACCTGCCTCAGTAAGATTTGCTTTGCCCTTTCCACTGCCGCGATTACTGCCGCTGCCGTCACCAGGTTGAAACTCCATATCTTCATTAGTAAATTTACTTGCGATTTCATTTTCCCGGTTTAAACCTATTGCAACCTGGCCATCGCTCTTGGCAATCGTGCGGTTGACTGCACCAAAAATCAATAAACCTACCAATCCAACAAAGAGCGTTCCTATTACTATTTTTTTCACCATCGTTATTTCTCCAATATTCAAACTCTTAATTCTTGAAATTATTAAATTTTGATATTATTCAGTGTTTTTATACTTACACAACCTTATCGACATCCCTGCTAAGGCTAGGATTCAAGATTTTTCGAGTTACCTTGATCACCCACTTCCAATGGATAGCAAAATGAACCAGCGCTGCAATTCCCAGAACCACACCCGACCATGTGTGGATTAAATCCCAGGTTGTGCGTCCGAACAGGATCATCGGGTCATATTGCGAAAACTGAGGTCCACCCGGTACGAAAAGCAGGTAAATGCCTGACACTGCAGTAAGAGAAAACGATAATCCGACCATCAAGTTGATGAACACATTGAAACGACTACGTGGATTTAGATTACGTTCATTTCCAAATAGTTCCCTGGCTGTTCTTTTGGTCATATTTTTTACCCAATTCCAGTGAAGAGGTACATGGATCAGTATTACAATGATCATCAAAACGCCGGTCCAGATATGAATATCACTCCAGGTATGGCGCTCGAAAAGAATTCGGATGCCGTAATAAGGATTTCGGCCTCCCTGGTAACCGCCTATAGGCAGGTACAGAAAGTAAATTCCGGATATTGAAACGAACAGCGCGCTCAGCAGTAAAACACTATCGACCAACCAGTTATTTTTGGTTTGTTCCGATACATACCTTTGTGTTTTCATAAAAATTACCTCCATCATTCAAATTAAAAATCTGTGATACTCACTTGCCAAACACAAGTTTAAACAAATTTAATCCATAAATGTGAAGAAATTGTGAAGAGCCTGCGAAGGGGATGTGAATTTTTTCAGGAATTTTTATACTGAAAAATGCTTAACTTTGTCTACGAATATATATATTCTTATGCGATAATTAAGCTAAATTCCCAATATAACTCCCAATATTCAACGAAATGCTACATATAAGATTGACAAAAATACGAAATTCGATAAAATGTGTTCATGATCGATGCAATTGACCGAGCCATCATCTCATTTCTACAATATGATGGGCGCATCTCTTTCACCAAGATTGCTGGGGAATTGGATATTTCTGAAGGCACGGTACGCCGCCGGGTAAAAAGACTCACCCAGGAAGGTATTCTGCAAATCGTTGGGATCGTCGAGCCTCATCAATTAGGATGGAATGAGGCAGCTATGATTGGCATATCCGTAAAATCGAGTTTGATCACTGAGGTGGGGGAATCAATCGCCCAACTCCCAGAAGTTTCCTATTTATTCCAGGCTGCCGGTGAATTTGATTATTTTGCTGAAGTATACTGCCGCGATCGAGATCATTTTGTATCCTTCCTCAACAATAAACTGCAGCAGATTCCCGGCGTGGAAAGGACTCAGTCCTTCTTGATACTTAAAATGCATAAGCTGTCCTATCGTTGGGGCGATACTGGACCTCCCCAAGTCAACCACTCTCCAGAAATTCTTGAATAACAACCTGAATAAATATCTTTTCAGACATATATACAGGTGAGCGTAGGCATAGAAATTCATTATGAACAATACACAAAATCCCCAAGCCATCGCTGAAATTGTCCACGCGAAATCAGTTGAAATATTAGAACAGGTTGGGTTTTGTGCTCCGGACGATGAAGTCCTGGTACGTCTTGATTCTGCTGGTTTCCTTGTGGATACCAATACACAAATGGTGCGTTTTACCCCCGGGTTATTGGAACAGGCATTGTCCACATTACCCGGTGATATAGTTCTCCACAGCCGAAATGGACAGGCTGTACCTCACTTCGGAGATAAATCCTGTTTTATGGGTGCGGGAACTCCGGTAAATGTGTTCGATCTGAACTCAGGTGAGCGGCGCTCAGCCACCCGCCAGGATGTACGCCAATTGGTCACAATTCAGGATGCCCTGCCCCAGGTGGATATCGTCCGCCCTACAGTGACCGCTACCGATCAGGGTGAATTTTCAGACCTGGTGGAAATTGTTGAAGCGCTGCGCTATACAACCAAACCCGTGGTACACCGCACGCTTTCACCCGAGCGTGTAGATGCAGCGGCTGAGCTGTTATATGGCATTGCTGGAGGACAGGCTGCATTCTGTGCCAAACCCAACTTTGCCACTTTATACTGCCCGATCAGCCCGGGATACTTCACGCCTGGAAATATCCAATGCATGCTGCGTTGGGCAGAACATAACGTGCCAATCACCCTGCTCAGTATGGCTATGGGCGGTGCCTCCGCCCCGGTTACACTGCTGGGTGAGTTGATCGTTATAAACGCAGATATCCTTGCCTGGATCGCTGCCCTGCAAATTCTATATCCTGGCACGCCTTTGCTTTATGGCAGTGTATCCGCAGTGCTCGACATGCGAACTGGTTTACTTCCTCTTGGAGCTCCCGAACGGGGTTTGATCAACAGCGGAGCAGCTATTATGGGTAAATATTATGGGATCCCGACCATGTGTGGCGGGCTTTCCTCAGACGCTAAACAGTTGGATGCCCAGGCCGGATTCGAGAAAGTTAACACAGCTGTGCCCCTGCTGCAGCAGGAGGCAAGCATTATTTACGGCGTCGGGGCTACCGATGCCGGATCAACTATCTCGTATACCCAGATGGTATTCGATGATGAAATCATTGCAGGCATACGCCGCATGTGGCAGGGAATCCAGCTCCACGATCCCAGCGAGGAAGTGGAATTGATCAAAGCGCTTACACCGCGCGGTCACTTCATGTCAGCCCCGCACACATTGAATAATTACCGGCGCCACTGGTACCCGGAGATAATCAGCCGGGACACTTACGATACCTGGCAGGAGAAAGGCGAGACTGTTGAAAAAATTTGTCAACGGAAAGCATTGGATATCCTGGATAACCATCACCCCATACCACTAACGGCAGATGTTGAAACCGAGCTGGAACGCATCATGCGCCGTTATATACCAGATTTTCATTTTGAATAATTTCAAGAATATTCCCATATTCAGGAGATAAAATATGCCCGGTGAACATACACCGATTGAACCTATTCGAACACCATATAAATTAAATTTTCTAGATGATAAGCAATTAGATATTCTTCAGGAATCCACGCTTACTATCCTAGAGAATACCGGTGTCCAATTTCCATCCGAGACGGCGCTGTCCATTTTTGCTGAACACGGCGCGCAGGTAGATTTTGAGACGCAGATCATAAAGATTCCGCGCGATCTGGTTTTCAAAGCCATGTCCACGCTGCCTCGTTATCCCAGTCTGGGGGCGCGCAACCCCGAGTTCGACCTGCAAACGCAGGATGGGGTTTGTTATTTCACCAATGACGGCTGCGGGCACAAAGTGGTTGATTTTAAAACCGGCGAGAGACGCCCTTCAAGGAAATCCGATGTCGGCATGATGGCTCGCATCAACGATTACCTGTCTTCCATGGGCTTTTCCTGGACCATGGTCAGCGCACAGGACTGCGGCGCCACTTCTCCGCTGCACGAGATAGATATCACCTGGAAGAATAACACCAAGCACTATCAGAGCGTAACAATGATGGGCGAGGAGATTTGCCGCTACGGTTTAGAAATGGCAACCGTGCTGCGCGGCAGTCTGGAAGAAGTGCGGCGCCGGCCTCCGATCTCGCTGATCGTATGTACCATCGCCCCGCTTGTGCAGGATAAAGAAGCTATTGAAGGCGCACTGGTTTTGGCGGAAGCCGGCATTCCGGTTGTGATTATGTCTATGCCCACCATTGGAACGACTGCGCCGGCAACTTATGCGGGGGCGCTGGTAGTTGGTGACGCGGAGGTCATCAGCGCAGCAGTCCTGGTACAGCTGGCGTATCCCAGAGCGCCGGTTTTCCATTCCTTGCTGCACGCATGGGCTGATCCCCGAAATGCAGCCTATGTAGGATACCCGCTCGATTCGCGTGTGCGGTATGCAGCTGTGGAAATAGCCCACCATTGGGGCATGCCTGCCCTGGGCGGCGCATTCGGTACGGAAAGCCCCGCATTGGATAATTGGCGGTCGGCGGCTGAAGTGGGCACTGATCCTCTTCTTGCCGGGTTAGCTGGCGCTGAAATCGTAACAGGTATTGGCTTGCGAGACACTTACACGCTGCTCTACCCGGAAGCGATAATCCTGGATGACAATCTGTATCACCAGGCGCGTTACTCTCTGCTCAATATGGACATAGAGCCGGAAACCTTAGCCCTCGATGTAATTGAAAGTGTTGGACCCGGCGGTCATTTTTTGAGTCAGAAGCACACCCGTAAACATATGCGCACTTCCATGGTACGCGGCATCATCCACCAGTTAGATCCCATGGGCCAATACAGAGATCCGGTGGAATATGCCAGGGAAAAGGTTACCTGGATTCTGGAGAATCACCATCCGGAGCCGCCATCTGAAGATGTACAAAAAGAAATTGATATTATTTTAAAGTCTGCTGATAAAGAATTGAAAGGATAATTGTGGTCCAAAAAAAGCCATCCAGCCAGGGTTTTTATATGCCCGCAGAATGGGAAAGCCACGAAGGCACCTGGTTGCAGTGGCCGCACGACGGACCCTTCCCTGATGAAAAACTGCGCTTGGAATCTTTGTGGCTGCAGATGACGGATGCGCTGCAAAGGCATGAGAATGTGCATATCATTGTTGAAGATGAACGTCAGGGAAAGCACATCCAACACTTAGTTTTATATTATGGCTGGGAGGAGAGCAGGTTTGACATCCATATTATTCCAACAAACGATGTGTGGGTGCGCGATAACGGTCCCATTTACCTGGTAAACGAATCAGGTGAACTTGCCATTACGGAATGGAATTTTAACGGATGGGGATGCCGTTACCTGTTTGAGAAAGACAGGTTGGTTCCCACAGCAGTCGCACAAGCGCTGTCACTACCCCTTTACACTGCTCCCATAACCTTGGAAGGCGGGGGACTGGAAGTCAATGGACAGGGTACCTTGATGGCCACCCGCAGCTCGATTATTAATCCAAATCGCAACCCTAATTTGAACCAGGCTGAGATCGAAGCAGTCCTCAGTGAATATCTTGGAGTCACTCATTTCATCTGGCTCAGCGGCGCATCGCGTGAATTCAGTGATGCCGTGGGTAGCGATACTGACCTGCATATCGATGGTTACGCCCGCTTTACAGATCCATCGACAGTACTTTACAACTGGACCGACGACGAATCCAACATCTTTTACCCGGTCTTCAAACGACATATGGAAGAACTGCGGGAAGCATGTACCGAATCTGGAAGACCTTTGTCGTTGATACCACTTCCCAAACCAGAGAATTCAGCCTATTCGACCCTTAATACTTCTACACGGCCGCCCTTTCAAGTAGCCGCTTCATTGGCCAGCTATGCAAACTTTTACATCGCCAACAATCTTGTTTTGGTACCCGTCTATGGAGACATCAATGACGCACGCGCTAAGAGCATTATCGCCGAACATTTCCCCGATCGTGAAATTATTGGTTTACCAGCCAATGTCCTGGCTGATATGGGCGGTATGATGCACTGCGTTACCCAACAGCAGCCTTTAATAATAGGAGAATAACTTGACAGAAAAAGTTTACGATCCTGCGGATTTCTTCATGCCCGCCGAATGGGAACCTCACGAAGGCACCTGGCTTCAGTGGCCTCAAGATATCGTTTATACAGGATATGAACTGAAACTTGAACGTATCTGGTTGAATATGGTTGAGACTCTCCATGATCACGAAATGGTCCACCTTATTGTCGGTTCTGAGCGGCAGCGTGAACATGTAGCTAACGAACTCCTGTATCACAGAATTGGTCTGAAGAATGTCGACTTCCATATTATCCCCACCAACGATGTATGGGCGCGTGATAACGGTCCAATATTCGTTATTAATAACTGCGGGGATATAGCTGTAACCGATTGGAAGTTCAATGGTTGGGGGGAACGATTCCCATATGAACAGGATAATAAAGTACCTGCCGCGGTCGGCGAGAATTTAGGGTTACCCGTATTTAAACCTCAGATGGTGCTGGAGGCGGGCGCAGTAGAGGTTAATGGCAAAGGCACATTTTTGGCTACCCGAACCTCAATCATTGATCCTTATCGTAACCCAGGTAAAAATCAGGAAGACATTGAATCGATACTATGCAAGTATCTGGGCGTTACACACTTTATCTGGTTAACCGGCGCAGGTCGAGGCGAAGTCGAAATATGGGGTGATGAAACTGATTCTCACATCGATATAGTGGCTCGCTTTACTGATGAATCGACTGTCCTGTATAACCGGACAACCAATTTAAGCGATCCGCGCTATAAAATGCTGGCGAAATCCTATCAGGAACTGCGCACGGCAAAAACCGAATCGGGGAATTCTCTCACATTGGTCCCCTTACCGCTTCCAGACATCTACCAGACGTCTACCATGACAGATTGGCGCAAGAGTACCCTTACGGACGCGGCTTACAGCAACTATTTGGTTGCAAATAATGTAGTATTGGTTCCAGTTTATGGAGAAAAAAACGACGAATGCGCGTTGAAAATAATTGCAGAACATTTTCCTGACAGGCATGTGATCGGGATTGAAGTCGTAGCATTGATCGAACACGGCGGCGCAATTGGCTGCGTCACGCAGCCCCAACCACTGCCGAAAAAGCGTGAATAAGGTAGCCGAAAATGGACAAAACGGTTACTCTCGCTCTGATCCAAATGATGTGCAGCCCCGACGTAAACGCGAATTTCGATAAAGCAGTCGATCGCATCCGGGATGCCGCACAGGAGGGCGCGCAAATCGTTTGTACCCAGGAGCTGTTTAAGTCAACTTATTTTTGTCAAACAGAGGATTGGCGCGCCTACGAATTAGCAGAAGAGGTTCGCGAAAACAGCACAACGGTTATGAAGCTGCGTAAATTGGCATCCGAATTGGAAATTGTGCTTGTAGCTGGTTTATTCGAAAAACGAGCCCTGGGGATATATCATAACTCCGCGGTGGTGATTGATGCCGATGGGAGCTACCTGGGAAAATACCGCAAGATGCATATTCCTGATGATCCACATTATTACGAAAAATTCTTCTTCACACCCGGTGACCTTGGATACAAAACCTTCAAAACCAGGTACGCAGATATCGGTGTTCTGATTTGTTGGGACCAGTGGTTCCCAGAAGCCGCCAGATTGTTGGGTTTACAGGGCGCGGAGATCATCTTCATTCCTACTGCAATCGGATTCTCAGCGCCTGAAGATGATAGAAATTACCTTGAATCATGGCAAATCATCCAGCAGGGTCACGCGGTTGCCAACGCGTGTTACCTGGCAGCTGTTAACAGGGTCGGATTTGAGCCTGATCCTTCCAATAACCCTGCGCCGTCCCAGGGGGAATCCGCGGATGTAGGACCATGTGGAGAAAATGGAATCGATTTTTGGGGCTGCAGCTTTATTTCAGATCCTGAGGGGCAGATAACAAAACAAGCTTCTCAAAAGCAGGAAGAAGTACTGCTGGATACAATCGATTTATCATTGATTGAAAATACCAAAAAAAGGTTTTCCTTCCCATATCGTGACCGGCGAATAGACAGCTATCAAGATTTATTAAAGTTATATAAGTGAGGATAAGGAGAGATTATGTATAGTAAAACGCCAGCATTGGAGCCTATCATTCCTGCATATCAAATCAAAATATTGAGCGATGGACAATTAGATCAATTTAAATCCGCAACTTTTGAAATTCTGGAGGAGACAGGTATCCATTGTCCCTCTGAACGGGCATTGAAAATATATGCGGAAAATGGCGCCGTGGTCGATTTCGAAAATCAAATTGTCAAGCTGCCTTCAGAAGTTGTGCTGGAAGCCCTTTCTCACGCGCCGCGTTATTACATAATGGGAGCTCGTTCCGAGGAATTCGATTTGGATCTCTCACGTAACATGCTGTTTGAAGCCACGGACGGAACAGGCACCCAAACGATCGACTACACAACAAGAAAACTGCGCTCCTCCATAAAAGACGATGTGGCAAAATCAGCCCGGATATCCGATTACCTGGATTCGGTTAGTTTTTATTGGCCGATGGTCAGTGCGCAAGATCACCCTGTTTGCCCCTCACTGCATGAGTTAGATGCTTCCTTCAATAATACCCTGAAGCACGTCCAGACTCCGACCCTGGTGGAGGTTATTACGACGCGCTATGCAGTGGAAATGGCGAAAGTTATTGCAGGCAGCCAGGAACAAATGCGGGAACGCCCACCCCTCTCATTGCTGATTTGCACGATTGCCCCGTTAGCTATGGATGCTGAAAGTATGGACGCTTCACTGGTGGCAGCTGAGGAAGGTATACCAGTGGGCTTTATGGCGATGCCAAACACGGGCTCTACTGCGCCTGCCACAATTGCCGGGACGATTTCTCAAGGTGATGCAGAGATGGTCTCAGCCATGGTTTTAATCCAAATGGCTTATCCCGGTGCGCCAATTTATTACTCCTTTATGCCGGGGATGACGCACCCACGCACCGGCGCTTACTACGGCCATGACAGCTACGTATATGCAATTGGCGTTGAGCTATCACATATGTGGGGGGTACCCACGTTGGCAGGAACATTTGGCTCTGGTTCGCATTCGCTGGGCTGGGAGACTGGAATGGGGGGTGGAAAAACCTCCCTCCTTTGCGCTCTGTGCGGCGCAGAAACCGGCAGCGGCATGGGACTAGTTCGCGGTAGCACACTCCTTTTCCCAGAGGCTTTGGTTTTGGACAGAGAACTTTATCACAGCGTTCGCAATGATGCAGCAGGACTGAATACCAATCCAGACCACATGGCCCTGGACGTGATCCAAGCGGTTGGTCCTCGCGGCCATTACCTCAGGGAGAAACATACCCGTGAATATTTCCACAAATTGGAATTTTCAGAAGTGCTCCGCATTCCTGATAAAAATGGTGAATATCGCGATCCATTTGAGGTGGCACAAGAAAGAACCAACTGGATTTTGGAGAATCATCACCCGGAACCCTTAAGCGAGATCCAGCAAAATGAATTGACTCGCATTATTGAAGCGGCAGAACGAGAACTGTGTCAGGAGGACTAAGTCTTTGGAAACAATTTTGAAAGTACTGGCGGAAGACGAAAAAGCCCAGATACATTCGCGCACGCTGAAGATATTGGCAGAAATGGGGGTTCAAGTTAATACCGAAAAAGGTCGCAAATATCTTCAAGATGCGGGCGCTGATGTAGACAATAATTCAAAAATTGTCCGCTTTCCCCGCTCGATGGTTGAGGAGTCGCTCAAATTAGCCCCGAAAGATTTCACCTTAGGAGCCCGCAGACCTGGATGGGATTTAAATATGAACAGCGGGGACTGTACCCTGATTGTGGACGGTGAAGGAATTGCTGTGATTGACCGCAATACAGGCGAGCATAGGCCATCCACCTTCAAGGATAGTCTGGAAGCTACACGCCTGATTGATGCTTTGGATGAGGTTGGGGTTTTCTGGGACATGGCTGAACGAAGTGACCGGGAAGAGTCTATTCCCGAAACAGTACGGTATTGGGCGCATATCTTTAGCAACTTTTCCAAACACGTGCAGGATGCCTCACCCAGCGCTGAATACAGCTCGTGGCTTTTAGAAATTTTACAGGCGGTATTTGGCGATAAGGAGACCATCCAACAAACCCACCCGTTTTCTTTCCTGGTTTGTCCTCAATCGCCTTTGATCATTGAAGGACAACATACCGATGCTTACCTCGAGCTTCTCGGATGGGATATTCCGATTGCCGTCATGCCAATGCCCTTGATGGGCGGCACGGGTCCTGGCAGCATGATCTCGATGGTTACTCTTTGCAACTGCGAAGTACTAGCAATGCTGTGTCTGATCCAGACCGCCGACCCAGGCACACCCTTCATCTCTGCGCCTGTACCAGCATCCATGAATGCGCGCACAGGATTATACAGCGCCGGAGCAATCGAGAATGGCTTACTAAGCTCAGCAAGTATTGAGATGGCTCGTTACTATGGTCTGCCAGTTGAAGGGTCAGGAGGCGGGACCGACGCGTTCGCTCCCGGGATCCAGACCAGCTATGAACGCGCTATGAATTTCTTGCTGCCAATGCTGTCCTGGCCAGATTTGATTGTTGGGGCTGGTCTGATGGGAGGTTCGATGGTCTTGAGCCTGGAGCAATTGGTGATTGATGCTGAAGTGTTCCGGATGGCTAAACAAGCCCACCGGGGTATCTCAACCAGTGATGATATGTGGCTGGATAATGTCATCCAGAGCGTTGGGCCGGGTGGAAATTTCTTAGGTGAGAAATCCACAGCGGTAAGCATGCGATCTGGAGAGTGGCTGATCCCAGAACTCGGCGTTCACACAACCCAAAAAGCCTGGGAAAATTCAGGAAAGAGGGATATCCTGGATGAGGCACGCGAAAAAGTCGATCATATCCTGCAGAACCACGAACCATTACCGCTTGCGGATGAGATAATGGATGAGCTGCATCGCATCTACATAAAAGCGCAAGAGGAAGCCAGTTAGGTTTGAGTTGGACATTATATATATTTCACACTTTTCTGGAAAAGGAGATCAAAATGAAAGTACTGGTATTAGGAGGAGCGGGTGCGGTCTGCAGTGAGACCACACGGGACCTGGCTCAATACAGCAAGTTCAACGAAATCGTGGTAGCAGAAAACAACCTTGAGGCTGCCAATGAACTTATTGAAGATATTGGCGATCCAAGATTAAAGGTCGTTTCATTCGATGCGAATGAATATGACTCAATGTTGAATTTGTTTCCAGGTCATGATGTGGTGATCAGTGGTTTGCCCTGTGAATATGATCCGGTGGTAACCAAGGCTTGTGTTGAGGTAGGTGTTAACGGATTGGATGTAGCTACAGAAGAAGACCAGTGGAGCCATGATGCTGTTGCCAAAAGTAAAGATATTGTCTACATCCCTGGCGTAGGCGCGACACCTGGAATCACCAATGCTATGGCCAAACATGCTGCAAACCAGATGGATGAAGTTAATGAGATCCAGATCAATTTCGCCGCCTTCCGCTGCCCTGCGCCTGCCCCTGGCTTGTTAGTAACCTTTCTGTGGGAATTCAATCCGAAAACTGAAACCAGGTTCTACGTTAAAAACGGCCAGAAGCACATGGTTGGACCTTTGGAAGGATTAAAAATGGTGGACTATAAAGGAGAAATCGGCGTTCAGGAAGTCTGTTATATCCCTCATCCTGAAACACGAACCATACCCAAAAGCATGGGGGTTAAAAATGTATCTGTTCACGGATGTTTCCCCCCTCAGGCTATGAATCTAGCTAAGACGATGCTGGAATGGGGTTTATTTGATGAAGAAACCTTCACCTACAAGGGTGTTGAGACCAATACCCTGGATATGATGCTCGAGGTATTGCTTCGATCACCCCGCACCAAAGAAACTCCAGTTTGGGGGTATGGGTTGGTACTGGAAGTATTTGGGAAAAAGGTTGGCAAAAATATCAAGATCAAACTCTGGACTGAACATCCGCCGATGAGTGAATGGGGTGGAAAAGCAGCCTACTATAAAAATATTGCCATCCCGCTCAGCATTGGTGCTCAAATGATTGCCAGGGGAGATGTTAAAGTCCGGGGAGTCATACCCCCAGAATTGGCCATCGATCCAGAAATGTTCTTTGATGAGTTGAAGCTGCGGGGGATTAAGGTATTCGAAGAAACAGAATGGCTCTAATTGGAAATTATTTTAAATAATTATGTTGAAAAAGAACTGGAAAAAATCAACGAACCCCAGAAACCTGAAAATTTAAAAGGAGAGCAAAAATGAAAATTTTAGTATTAGGTGGAGCAGGAAAAATGGGCTGCATTTCAGTGCAGGACCTGGCAAACGATAAACGGGTGGATGAAATAATCATCGCAGATGTTAATGCTCTGGCTGCACACACTGTGGTGGATTATTTGGACAGTAAAAAAATTAGAATTCAAGAAGTCGACATCAACGACGGAGAGACTTTTCTCAAAATACTGGATGGGGTGGATGTCTGTCTGAATGCCACGGTGTATTACACCAATCTTACGGTTATGGAAGCCTGTCTGAAGTCAGGAGTACACTACACAGATATGGGCGGCTTGTTCTACGTCACCAGGAAACAGCTCGAGTTAAACGATCGTTTCGCATCCGCGGGTTTGAGCGCTGTATTGGGGATGGGCTCTGCACCCGGCGTGCCAAATTTACACGCACGCTACGCAGCAGATAGGCTGGATACAATTGAAAGCATCAAAATCTTTGATGGCATCAAGCCACCCCCTCCAGATGACCTGAATTTTACTTATTCAGTCCCATCTATTGTTGATGAATTGACTGTTCAGCCGATGGTCTTTGAAAATGGTGAATTCGCCGCGAAAGAACCTCTGACTGGTTTTGAAGATTATTGGTTCACACCTCCGTTAGGTTTACTACCCATGCACCTATCCCTGCATTCTGAAGTTGCCACACTACCGATTTCATTTAAGGACAAAGGGGTGAACGAGTGTTTCTTCAAGATCAACTATTGGGGAATGGCGAAAGAAACAGTTGAAAAAATACGCGTTTTATTAGATTTCGGTCTGGCGAGTAAAGAACCTTTAGATGTTAAGGGAGATCAGGTTGTGCCGTACGATTTGTTGATTTCAGTCTTATCTGATTATGTACCGTCGATAACCGATTATCTTGCGCCAGCTAAAAACCAGCCGCCCGATTGGGTCAAAGAGATTGTGACGGAGATTAAAGGCACCAAGGGCGGAAAAGAAATGACTTACCGTATGGGCACGCTTACATGCAAAGGTGCGCGGCCCACCGGCGCTGCCCCAGCCATCGCTGCAATCTGGCTGGCAGAAAGGCGCATAGAACCTGGCGTTTATCCTCCCGAAATCGCGCTTGACCCAGAGCCGTTCTTCAAAGAACTCGAAAGACGTGAAATATATACACAGGCTACCGTAAGCAGCGGCATCTAAAATTGTTCATATTTTTTCAAGGTGGTGTCTTATGTGGAATAACACGACAAAGACACCACCATAAGCATCACCTATTCATTTATCAAACCAATCAACTTTTAAGAGGCAAGTCTCTATATGAAATATTTTACGCAGACCAATAATAAGGGGAAGTATGAAAGACCGCCTGATCTGTATGAATATTTTGTCGATAACTTCTGGTTCAAAGCCGCTGATCTTGAGAACCAACAAATAAATGAACCTTTGAGAGGCAGCCAAAATGCGGATGTGGTCATCCTTGGCGGCGGGTATACCGGTCTTTCGGCTGCCTTCCATATTAGACAGAAATTTCCCGATAAAAAAATCGTGCTGCTTGAAGGCGCCTGCTGTGGTTACGGTGCTAGCGGGCGCAATGGCGGCTTCTGTATCTCAACCGATTTAATACGGGAATTGGATAGTGATGATCCAGAAGAGCGCCAGGATCACCTTGACGTATCCCTGTACGGGATTCAATTCATAAAGCGGATGATTTCTGAATATGGTGTCGAGTGTGATTTCGAAGAGAACGGTATGCTTGGCGTTGCGTTGAAAGAAAATCATATTCAAGAACTAAAAGAGTATCAAGAAAAACTAGAATCATTTAACCTCAAATCGGATTTTCTCGGTAAAGAAGAATTAAAATCAGAAGTAATATCTCCGATGTTTCTAGCTGGATTGAATATTCCACATGGGGCTATCTTGAATCCTGCAAAACTTGCCCGAGAGATGAAAAGAGTTGTGGAAGGTCTTGGGGTTGAACTTTTCGAACGATCCGTCGTGACTCGTATTACCCCTGGAAAAGTAAACCTGATCGATACCGAATTGGGCGAGGTGCGGGCGCCTGTAATGGTCCTTGCCCTGAATGCCTACGCAGGCAAGCTGGGTTTCTTCAAAAACCACTATTTACCCGTCAGTGTATTCCAGATCGCTACCGAACCTCTCAGTGATGTCCAATGGGAATCGATAGGGTGGCAGAACAGGCAGGGACTGTACGATATGCGCAATATGTTCAGTTATTTGGTGTTAACTGCCGAGAGACGAATTGTGATCGGTGGATCAGGCGCGGCTTATTACAATGACGCCTTATGCGCCGGAAATGATAAGTCCATGACCAGGAAGGTTTTAAAAGACCTGTTCGCGTTCTTCCCATCATTGGAAGGATTAAAAATTGAACATGCTTGGGGCGGCACTACGACGTATACCCTGGATCGAACCCCTTCTGTGGGAGTGATAGGTGATCATAACAATATCTTTTATGGGGTTGGATTAAGCGAAGGCGTGCCAACCACGCAAACATTTGGCCGAATTATCGCTGACCTGATGGCGGGAGAGTCAAACCAATTTACCAATCATTATGTCGTCAACCACCGCCTCCCATATGCAGGTCCAGTCCCATTGAGAGGTTTATTCGGCAGAGGTGCCAAATGGATGTGGGAAAAATTTGATGCGTAGATGAGGAACGCGACCAAACAAACATCACTTCCACATTGAGGTAGAAAAATGTATTCACGAACACCAGATATTATCTCCTTTAAATCTCCGATAAAAGGCGAGATTTTATCCCATTCCGAACTTGAAATGCTGAAAGGCAAAACGCTGCAAATTTTAGATGAGATAGGTGTTCATTTTCCATCCATGAAAGCCTTGGAGATATTCGCCAGTCATGGTGCACAGGTAGATTTCGAGAAACAAATTGTCCGTATCCCGCCGCAATTAGTGGAAAAAGCCATGTCCACTGCGCCGCGCGCATTTGTCCTTGCGGGACGCGAAAAACGCCTGGACCTTTTTTTGGATGGTTCCCGCTCTTACATTTCGACGGATGGTACTGGTGTTCACGTGATTGATCTCGAAACCCGCCAACGCCGGCCATCAAAGAAAGAAGATATTGCCATGATGGCGCGAGTATGTGATGCCCTCCCTATGGTCAGTTTTTACTGGCCAATGGTCAGCTCAAAAGAATATGGACGAACTGAACCTTTACACAACTGCCATGCCAGCTTGGTAAATACCTTAAAACACGTCAGAGGCGGTACAACTGTCCACCCACGGTTAGCATCATATATTGTTGAAATGGCGACTGTTGTCTCTGGCAGTGAAGAAGAACGGGGCAATCGTCCCCCAATATGCGCGAATATTTGCACCATCTCACCATTAAGTCACGACACCCATGGAGTAGAGGCTGCCCTCGTTTACGCTGAAGCGCACATCCCGATAAGTTTTATGGCGATGCCAACCATGGGGTCAACCGCCCCGGCGTCCACTTACGGCGCGCTGGTTTTGGGTGACGCGGAGGTTATCAGCGCTATGGTACTTGTTCAGCTGGCATTTCCGGGCGCGCCAGTTTTCCATGCTGTTTTTACATCATTAATGGATGCACGTACAGGAGGATATATCAGTGATGTGCCCACTCCATCCTATTTAATGGCTAAACAGTTGGCACATGCCTGGAATGTCCCCTGTCTGGGCGGCGCCCGTGTAAGTGGGGATGCGCCTGAATTGGGCTGGCAATCAGGTTATGAGGTCGGACTTGGTACGGGGATGATCGCAGTGACAGGCGGTGATATTTGCGGATTGATGGGTCTGGTGGGCAGCGCAACCACGCTGTATCCCGAAGACATTATTCTAGATCATGAGGGGATAAACCATGTCTACGAGATGGTCAACAATAGAGACTTCGATGAAATTGACCTGGCACTGGAAGTTATTAAAACTGTCGGTCCGCGCAATCACTTTTTGAAACAAAAACATACTCGGGATAATATCCGCAGCTTCCGCCTGCCATATATTCTCAGACATTACGGACCGGATGGAAACCAACTCGACCCGCGTGATATCGCGCTGGAAAAGTTTAAGGAAATTAATGCCGCACATCAACCTCGCCCTCTTCCGGATGAAAAACTTAGGGAATTAGACCGTATCCTGGAAACAGCGGAGATTGAAGCGGAAAACCTATATAAGGACCATCATGCTGGATAATATGTTTAATCTTCTAATCCTGCTTTTGTTAACCTTCGGTAGAGTAGACCAGCTGCCCTTCAAAAAAAGTCATAAATATCCGGGTTGTAGGTATCTGTTCAACGTCAATTTCAAACAGGTTGCGCTCAAGAACCACCAGATCCGCCAGCTTCCCCACTTCAATGGATCCAATTTCTCCATCCAGAAAGTTGGCATACGCGCCGTTAAAAGTCGAAGCGGCAATCATTGACTCGAGGCTAACTCGCTCCTCGAGCGGCGGCAGCACTCCCAGGTCACCATATTCAAGCTCAGCATCAGGATCGGATATCCAGCGGTAATTTGGATTGGCGCTGTAATCTTGTTTAAAGACGGTATAAGGCATCAAGCGTTTCATGCCGCAATAGATGGCCGCCATTGGATCCGGTTCTGTGACCCAGAAATCGCTGGCAACCGTCACATTTGCGCCAGCTCGAATCAAGCTGTTCATTGGATACTGCTGGTTGAAAGCTCGCTCGCAGCCAAGATAAGGCAGGTTCAATTTCCAGAAGTAATCATCAATGTTCATCCAGTAGGGGCTGGTATGGACATTCACACCTAGTTCGGCGATACGCTGTATGTCTTCCTTTCTCGCCAACTGCAGATGGGCAAAAGAGTGACGTGAATCCCTTTTCCCATTTTTTTTGATGGCGGTTTCCAGTGCATCTAAAGTATATTTCGCAGCTGCATCACCAATGACATGAACGTGTATCTGGTAGCCGGCGGCATCAATTCTGTTGAATGCTTTTCCAAGTGCGTCGTCCTCCCATACTTTAATGCCATGCCAGTCATCATCCCGGTGAGCGTAAGGTTCAAGGAGGAAGCCGGTTTCTTCCTCGATGACATGGTCCGTAAAAAATTTGAATGAACCAGCCTTGAAATGTGGATGCTTAAAATTCTTGGCCAAAGCCTCACCTTGATCGATCTGCGCTATAAAATCTCCCTCTGGTGAAATATTCCATGAGGCGCGGTAGCGCACTGTCAGTTTACCTTCCTGGGCAAGTTCATTGTATGCTTCGTAAATATTCGGTTCATCTAATCCCAACATCGCCTCATGGGTTGATGTAATCCCCTTCGAATTTAGCCACTTTTGTAACCAGAACAACGAATCTTTGACCTGCTCTTTTGGTACTTTTGGAATGTGCTGCCTGACGAGATTCATGGCTCCCGGTTCCTGAAGTAAACCCGCCGGTTCTCCTGTTTCAGGATTTTGTTTGATTACTCCTTGCTCGGGTTGAGGGGTAATTTTGGTGATTCGGGCGATTTCCAATGCTTTCGAGTTGACCCACATAGAGTGGCCGTCAGTGGATGTAATCGCGATCGGGCGTTTTGACTCGATCTCATCAAGCCATTCCTTACGCGGACCAAGCTCATCAAACGCAGAGCGTGAATAACCACCGCCAATGATCCAATCTCTTTCCGGGTTCTTTTCCGAAAATTCTCGGATCTCATTGAGATATGCTTTTATTTGATTACATCCACTAACCTCAAACAAGTTCAACTGATAAAGGTACAGATGGGCGCTTTGAGCCGGATGCATATGGCTGTCAACCAAAGCAGGCAGGACCATCATTCCCTCAAGGTCGATCACCTCTGTGTCCGGACCAATAAAAAATTTCACATCTTCGTTTGAACCGACAAAGACGATCTTACGGTTCCTAATACCAATGGCCTGTGCCCAACTTAGTTCCCTGTCTACCGTATATACTGAACCATTTTTCAAAACCAGGTCCGCTTTTTTACCCATCTAATAATTCTCCCAATAGTTCCATTGATCTTTCATAAGCCTTATTTGAACTTAAGTACATTATTTATCAAAATTGTGGCTGGAAAGGCAAAGATACTAGTAACCAACGTTCATCATTTATTTGTAGATAATTTCGGGCTTGATCTGCTTCATACATCAAATCAGGTATAAAAGAAACCTGCATAAATTCGCTTTATTCCAATATCCCATGTTATTATATCCGAATCTGAAGAAAATCTAGTAAAGGATTGACATTTCAGAAATAATGATTTATCCTGATGCTACCATCCAAGAATGAAATAACCAGCAGGAACGGAGATCGATGTATAAACTTGATCAGACGGATTGGGGAATAATTGTACTGCTCAACAAAGACGGGCGTATGCCAAGCGCTGAAATCGCGCGACGTTTGGGGAATATTTCGGCCCGCACTGTCACAAATCGCATCGAAGCACTCTCTGAACATGGAATAATGAATGTACGCGCCATTGTGAATCCCGAAACGGTTGGCTACTGTGTTATGGCGGATGTCTTTATTGAAGTTGAACCCGGACATGTGCGCGAAGTCGCGGAAAGAGCCGCAGAATTCCCACAGGTAAGCTACGTAGCCTGTGCAACTGGAGAATCGGATGTCAGTATTTCATTGCGTGTAAGAACGATCGAAGAACTTTTTGATTTCACCACGGAGAAATTAGGCAAAATCCCGGGTGTACGCCGTACACAAACCTACCTATTGCCTCTAAAAATCAAAGACCTCGATTCCTGGCTACCTCCGGGTGTGTTTGCATCCTAAAGCAACGGTGATTCCATGGTTTAATTGCCCGAAAATTATGCCATCGATAAAAGGAGAACTCACAACCAAGTAATATTTTGGAAGCATTTCTAACAAAAATCTTTACAGTCCAACTGGAAATTTTCTGGAGATTTTAATAAAGAAAGTCGGGTGTGACAACACAAATTTATTTTGCACAATTGGAGGCATTGATGTCCGAAGAGATCTATAAGAAATTAGCCCAGGCTGTGATCGATGGCGAGGTTGACGATGTCAGAGAACTGTCGAACCAGGCGCTTGTGATGGGATTGGACCCCCTTACTTGTATTAACGAAGGGCTTACCAAAGGCATCCAGCGGGTCGGTGAACTATTTTCATCTGGTGAATACTTCCTGCCGGAATTGATCATCGGCGCTGATGTTATGAAAGCTGGTCTGGAAATCTTAGAGCCTGCAATGCTGGCAGACCAGAAAAGAGAGGTGGTCGGCAAAGTTGTACTCGGTACAGTTCAGGGCGACCTGCATGAGATTGGGAAGACTTTGGTCGGTACGATGCTCACCGCAAACGGATTCCAGGTAATCGACATCGGTGTAGATAAGACATCTGCAGATTTTATCTCAGCGATTAAGGAATCGGATGCCGCAATCGTCGGCGCATCCGCGCTTCTGACCACAACCATGCTTCAACAGAAAGATCTTGTAAAAGCGATTGAAGAAGCAGGTTTACGCGAAAAGGTAAAAATTATGGTCGGCGGTGCGCCTGTAACCGCCAGTTATGCCGAAGAAATCGGCGCGGATGGATACGCTGAGGATGCCATTTCAGCAGTTGACATAGCCTTCAGGCTAATAGATGCACCCGCATAATCATTATTTGCAGGAGGTGAACCGCCAAGGATTTGAAAGAATAATTTGATTTCCTAACCCGAATTCTGTTATTTTCCCTGAACGTACCCCAATAGATCATAACGAATTGAGCACAGATCTCTTGGGAAGAACCCAATCCAGCCAAATACGTTAAACAGGCGATCTTGTCCGGGTTATAAGTTTTGTTGCAGGAGGAAAAGGTGAGTAGAAATTTAAGAATTTTGGGATTACTAGCTGTATTCGTTTTGTTGTTGGTGGTAATGTCAGGTTGCTCCAGCGGTCAAGAAACACCTGCAGAACCAGCACCTCAAGAGGAAGCACCTGCAGCAGTGGAGCCAGAAGAACCTGCAGAGGAAGCGCCTGCAGTTGAAGAACCATCCGCGGAAGAGACTAGCATAACGATTTTGATTCCGGACAACCCAGTTGCTTTCAACGGCATAAATACCGACACAGGTTATGAACAAGCCCTGGGAGAAATGGTGATGCTCTCGCTGGCAGAAGTTGACCCGAATGGCAACGTTTACCCGGAATTGGCGGCCGAAATTCCCACCATCGAAAATGGCGGTGTGGTCGTCGATGAGGATGCCTGGACGATGACCGCCACCTGGAAACTACGTGACGATGTCTACTGGGCAGATGGCGAGCAGGTCACCGCTGATGATGTTATCTTCACTTGGAATGCCATGGTAGATGCTGGAGCATGGTACGCGCCGATGGATTACACAGAATCCGTTGAAAAGATCGACGACTTCACCTTCGTTGTTAACTTTAATACCGTGTTTCCCGCTTACAACCTTCAATTTGGCGGAGAAGATGTCTTCATCTATCCTGAGCACTACTGTGACGCTGAGGCGGGTTTTTACGAATGGAATTGTGATGATCAACCGCTAAGCAGCGGCCCGTATATCCTTGAAGAGTGGGTTGCCGATGATCACCTGACATTTGTGCGAAACCCGAATTATTTCGAAGAGGGTAAACCTCACATCGACAAGGTAATCTTCCAGATCGTACCTGAAGAACCCGTAAAACAAGCAATGATGCTCGAGGGGGATGCCGATCTTCACTTCTGGCCTGCTGAACCTGCCGCGGATGTGTACAAGGAGCCTGGCAACGGCACCGAGTGGGTAAAATCACCAACTGAACGCTGGGTGATGCGGTTGATCCCCAATTTGTATGTAAAAGGTGATCGTGAGACACCTCACCCGTTCCTCTCTGATAACCGCGTCCGGCGTGCTTTGCGCATGGCAGTTGATGTCGACACGATCATCAATGATATTTTCCTCGGCTACGGTGTACCGGTCTGGAATGATTTTTTCCGGCCGCCTTTCAATGGTTGTGATATTCCCCAGCCAGAATATGATCCAGATGGCGCTGCCGCGCTTCTCGAAGAGGCCGGCTGGACAGACACCGATGGAGATGGGATCCGGGAATGCAACGGCTGTGAAACCGCCGAAGAAGGAACGCCGATGAGCATGGAATTCGCTATATACGCCGAATATGGTGAAACCCTGGAATTGGCGCAGCAGTTAATTGCGGAAAGCTGGAACTCGATTGGGGTTGGCACAGAACTGCAGATGATCGAAGGCGCCATCATGTGGGCTGAAGCTGAAGATGGCGGCACAGAAATTGCCGGACTTTATGAGATGGATATGTGGGATGATGGATATCCTGGCACCGATCCAGCCGATCAGATCTGGACTTTCTACTCGTCAGGGAGCGATTGGAATTACGGTCACTGGGTTAACGAAGATATGGATGCCCTGATTGATGAATTCTATTCACTCGACGAAGAGTACCGGTTGGAAGTCGCCTGTGAAATGGCAGCAATTCTTGAGGAAGAACTGCCGCAGATGCTACTTTTCTCTACGCTTGAAATGCATGGTCTTTCTGACCGGCTTCAAGGCGTTCTCCCTTCAGCCAACGATCCTGTAACTTGGAATGTTGCCGATTGGACACTCGAATAAATAAGAAAAAAATTTGTGTGAAAAATAATCTGGGATAAAGTAAGGGAGAGGGGTTCATTCCTTGAACCCCTCTCTTAAACAAGTCTAAGGTGCGTGAATGGGACAATATATTGTACGCCGTCTGCTGCAAGCCATCCCGATGTTGCTTTTGGTCAGCATGCTTCTTTTTGCACTGGTAAATATTGCCCCAGGTGGGCCAATGAGCGCATATAGCCGGACAAATCGGATACCTGCTGAAAAGAAAGAGGCGATCAGAAGGTCGTTCGGTCTGGATAAACCTTTGCCCGTTCAATATTTGATCTGGTTAATTGGCAATGACTGGATGCAGCTGGATACAGATGGAGACGGGGTTATCGATGGAAAAGGCACGCGCAAAGGCGTCTTGCGCGGTGACTTTGGGTTTTCATACAAGGACCGCAAACCTGTATTGGATATAATTGCGGACCGGCTGTGGAACACAGTCTATCTGATGACCATTACGCTAATAGTTGTCGCCCTTGTCGCTGTTCCAATTGGAATTTTATCGGCTGTTAAACAGTATTCCGCTTTTGATATCGCTGCGACCACCCTGTCATTTATGGGGCAGGCTATTCCGGAATTCTGGCTGGGCTTACTTCTTATTCTGGTTTTTTACGCTACGTTAAATAATCCAATTACCGGTGAACCCTTGTTTCCACCCGGCGGTATGTATACATTGGGTGAGGGATTCTCAATCTGGGATCGCATCTGGCACCTGATTCTCCCGGTGACGATGGGGATGGTTGGCTGGGTAGCGTGGTATTCGCGCTTCCTGCGGTCCAGCATGTTGGAGGTGATCAACCAGGACTATATCCGGACCGCACGCGCCAAAGGTCAGACAGAACGTAAAGTACTATTCAAACACGGCCTAAAAAACGCACTTATCCCATTAGTGACAATGTTTGCACTTGATTTTCCTTATATTTTTGCAGGCTCACTTTATGTAGAACTGCTCTTCTCCTGGCCGGGGATGGGGCGCTTGTACTATAACGCAGCGACATCCCGGGATTATCCAATCTTATTGGCGATCCTGATTATTGGAGCTGGCTTAGTCATCCTAAGCAATTTGTTGGCTGACATCGGGTATGCCTTTCTGGATCCAAGAGTTCGTTACGAATAATACATATCCATTATGTCAAAAACCGCAACTCTTGACCAGAGTCAGACCTCCATTCCTGTTCAGGATGCGATGCGCCCACCAGAGAGTATGCGATCGCTGGTCTGGCGGCGGTTCAGACGTCATCCTGGCGCGGTAGCTGGCGTAATCATATTATGTATCATTTTTACAGCCGTACTCCTGGCACCTTTATCTCCCTACGATCCGCTAAAATCGGATATTAAGAATAGATTTCAAGCGCCTTCGCTCGAGCACCCTTTTGGAACCGATGGACTGGGTAGAGACCTATTGACACGCTGCCTGTATGGAGGTCGTGTCTCATTATTCGTGGGCTTTATGGTTATGGTAATTACCCTCATCATCGGCGTGCCTGTGGGTATGACAGCCGGTTATTTCGGAGGATGGATTGATAATGTGCTTACGCGCATTATCGATGTTGCTTTATCGCTTCCAACGCTTCTTGTATTAATACTTCTATCCGCAATTTTGCGTGAACAAGATGTTCCATTTATGAAGAGTAACAATGTGATGACGATCGCGGTTGTGATCGGGATCCTTTCCTGGATGACTGTTGCTCGACTGGTTCGAGCGGTTTTTCTATATCTACGCGAAATGGAATACGTCACCGCATCCAGAGCTTTAGGAGCATCCACTCTCTTTATCATGGTAAGTGAAATTTTGCCCAATGGATTTGGCCCAATTATCGTGGAAGCGACTTTGGAAGTTGGATATGCCATCATGCTTGAATCTGGACTCTCATTTTTAGGTTTTGGCATCCAACCTCCCACACCAAGCTGGGGTAACCTGCTCAGTAACGCTCAGGAACATCTCATTCAATATCCATGGTTGGCAATTTTTCCAGGTTTGCTTATTTTCTTCACAATAATTGCGATTAACTATATCGGTGATGGATTGCGAGATGCTTTGGATCCATATAAGATTATCGGCAGTGTTGAAGAAAGTAAATAATCAAGATACAAATCAAATCCCAAAATTATTTGGATACAGATCAAAAGATAGATAACATCAATTTTCAAATGGCAAACATCAATTCCGGAGACCAATTTTGTTGAATTCCAACAATCAGTCCTTATTGGTAGTCACAGACCTGAAAACCCAGTTTTTTACTGAGGACGGGGTAGTCAAAGCTGTAGACGGAGTAGATTTTGATATAAAGCGGAGCGAAATTCTGGGATTGGTAGGCGAATCTGGGTGTGGAAAAAGCGCCACAGTCCTTTCAATAATGCGCTTGATTGGTGTTCCCGGAAAAATCGTAAGCGGTAAAGTTGTATTTGAAAATCGAGACCTGCTGACCATTTCTGACAATGAAATTCGAGATCTGCGCGGAAATCAAATCTCAATGATTTTCCAGCAGCCCCAATCCAGTCTGAATCCAGTATTCACCATTGGCGACCAATTATCTGAGGTAATTCAGATTCACAAAGACATCGAAAAAGCAGCCGCGCTGGAACGATCGGTTGATCTTTTAAGAGTAGTTGGCATACCTGATCCGGAGCAAAGAATAAAGTCTTATCCCTACGAGCTATCTGGCGGACAAGCTCAACGTGTAATGATCGCTATGGCGCTGGTACTTGAACCAAGCTTGTTGATTGCAGATGAACCCACTACAGCTCTTGATGTGACGATCCAGGCGCAAATCCTTGACTTAATGCGCGACCTGAGGAACCAGATGGGCACAGCCATCATCCTGATTACGCATGATTTGGGCGTGATTGCAGAAACCGCCGATCGAGTGGCAGTGATGTATGCCGGTCAAATTGTTGAGAAAGCCAGCGTCACCAATCTTTTCGAGCAGCCCCTGCATCCGTATACGCAGGGCTTGATCAATTCAATCCCGGTATTAGGCGAAGTAAAAGAACGCTTGGATGTGATTGAAGGGAATGTACCCAATTTAATCAATTTACCGCCTGGATGCCGCTTTGCGCCGCGCTGCCGGGCATATCTTGAAAGTGAATTAACGATTTGTTCTGAACAAATGCCAGTTCTACGACAGGAGGGTATAGACCACTCAGTGCGATGCTGGCTGTATCAAGATACGGGCATTAATACTTCACAAACGAATTTTTAGAGACCGCATCACCAAAAATAACTTACGAGTATTTTTCAATGGTTGATCAAGATAACCTGCAAAATCAAGAACTTATCCGTGTAAAAAAACTTGTTAAATACTTCCCGGTGAAAGGCGGCGTTCTCAGGCGGGTGGTTGATTGGATCAAAGCTGTGGATGGGGTTGATTTTACGATCAGAGAGGGGGAAACCCTGGGTTTAGTTGGAGAATCAGGCTGTGGAAAATCTACAATTGGGCGAACAATACTGCGGCTTATTGAACCGACCAGTGGGAGGGTAGAGTTCGAAGGTACCAGTATCTTTGATCTTTCAGATCGAGAAATGAAATCCAGACGCAGAGATATGCAGATAATATTTCAAGATCCATACGCGTCATTAAACCCACGCAAACCCGTTGGAGATTCGATCATGACTGGTCTTAAAATTCACGATATTGGGGACAAACAAGAGCGATATGAGATTTTGATGGACACTTTAAAAAAAGTAGGCATGTCAAAATACCATGCCCACCGTTATCCGCACGAATTTTCCGGTGGACAACGTCAGCGAATAGGTATTGCCCGAGCTATCGCCATCCTTCCAAAATTTATTATCTGCGATGAGCCAGTTTCCGCTTTGGATGTCTCCATTCAATCCCAGGTGCTTAACCTGCTCCAGGATCTGCAAGGTGAATTGGAACTGACTTACCTTTTTATCGCCCACAACCTGTCCGTTGTCGAACATATATCTGACCGCGTGGCAGTAATGTACCTGGGAAAAATCGTTGAACTCGCGCCAAGATTGGAACTTTTCAGGAACGCATTACACCCATATACACAGGCGCTCATGTCTGCTATCCCCATCCCTAAACCCAACCTGAAACGCGAGCGCATTATATTGAAAGGCGAAGTACCCAGTCCACAAAATCCCCCACCTGGATGCCATTTTCACCCCCGCTGCCCTGTGGCTATGGCTCATTGTTCGCTGGAAGAACCACAATTTATCGAAGCGGCGCCTGATCACTGGGTATCCTGTTTTCAAGTAAATGCGCAAAATTGGATGTCGAATGAAACCAATGCTGGTTTACAGAATTGAATATAATATTTGCATATTATTCCCGTTTTTGCATAAATAAACCTTGTTTAATGAATAAATGTTATCCTTTTCTTGCTTTCGATAACATTCTGTGATATATTGCTAAGAATATCCTAAATGGTAGCATTTTTTCAATAAATCGACAGGTTTTTACTATATCCCTCCAGAATGGACAACATCGATCTTCAAATTATAAAATTTCTAAATGAGGATGGAAGGACGCCTTTCTCACAGATCGCCCAACGCTTGAACGTCTCTACTGGTATGATCCGCCAACGCTACCACCGCCTGGTTCAAGATGGTGTTCTCCAGGTTGTGGCGGTAACCAACCCAATGCTGATGGGCTTCACTACCATGGCGCATATTGGCGTTAAAGCGGATGGCAGGCGCTTGCGGGAGATCGCCGACCAAATCGCCGCTTTTGAAGAGGTTATTTACCTGGTCCTTTTGTCCGGCAGTTATGACCTTCACATCGAAGTTGTATGCCGGGATAACGCTCATCTCCTGGAATTTCTAACCGATAAACTAAATTCTGTTGAGGGGGTAAAAGATACAGAAACATTTATTTGTATGCGCATTGCAAAGGAGGTTTACACCTGGACTGGATACTTAGATGCAAAAAATCATGTCCAAGACCCTGGCCAAAAATAACTCGCGGATTTTTATCAATCACGCAGAACAATCTTCTCGATTTATTCACAGCGGAGAATAATAATTATGCCAATCCCAAATGAAATCTTGTATCTAACTGAAGCACATGTTAAGCAGACGATAACTGTCGCCGAAGCGGTAAATTTAGCAGAGCGCGGCATCAAAGCGGATGCAGCCGGTCAGGTGACAGGAAGTAAATTTTACATGGATGTCGAGCCGTATGGATTTATCAAGCCTTTCTCTGGTTTTATTACCGGGGAAGAGTATGCCTTTGTTAAAACCTTCAGCTACTTTCCTGAAAACCCGGAGAATTTTAAACGCCCGACAACATCTTCGATGGTGATCCTATTCGATGCTGAAACCGGGCTTCCGGTTTGTGTAATGGAAGCCAGTTGGGTGACCGGATTAAAGACCGCCGCATCAACTGCTGTGACGACTGCATACTTGGCACGGTCTCCATCAGAAACTGTGACCATTTTTGGGGCTGGCACCTTGGGTCGTCTGCACCTCATGGCTCTTGCCGAACGCTTCAGCCTCAGCCATGCTTATTTTATCGATATCCACCCCGAAACTGCCGAAGCATGTGCAGCTGAATTGGAGCCGCGTTTAGGTTTTCCCATTCAAGCGATTCCTCTGGAAAACCGTAAAGATGCGGTAATTGGATCAGATATTATTTTCACAGTAACGACAGGTAACCAGGCATTATTCGAACATTCCTGGTTAAAAACCGGGGCTTTTGTTGCTCGTCTGGGGTCGTATCAAGAAGTATCGCTGGATGTGATCACACAGGCAGATAAAGTTGTGGTAGACAACTGGCATTATGTCAGCCCCCGCATCCCCGAGATCGTCCAGTTGGTTGATGAAGGGCGTTTCAGCGGCGAGCAAGTGCATGCTGAATGGCCTGATATTGTCGCAGGTTCAGCGCCAGGACGTGAAACTGACCATGAAATTATCGTATATATCGCATTAGGCATTTGGGGGGAATATGCAGCCATCTTACCAGAGGTTTTCAGAAGGGCAAAGACTCTGGGGGTTGGACAAAGTCTGCCGTGTTCACACTGACCGCCTATGATTCAGATTGAAATCAATAAATAAGTTAGGAATAAACGAATACAAGGAGTAACAATGAATTTGCAGGGACCTAAGACCAATTCTCTTTTTAAGAAAGCAGTGCAGGTAATTCCATACGGCGTTAATTCGAACTTCAGATACTGGGGGGATGATGACACCCTGGTCATTACGCACGGCGAGGGTGCCTACGTATGGGATGCGGATGGCAAGCGATATATTGATTATCGTTTAGGATTTGGACCGATAATATTAGGCCACGCTTTTCCAAACGTTACCAAACGGGTGCAGGAAGCAATCGAAAGCGGTACTGTTTTTGCCTGGACGACTCCCTGGGAGATCGAACTATGCCAGCGCATCACGGACATGTGCAATGTTGATAAAGTGCGTTTAACCAATACCGGTACGGAAGCTACCATGCATGCCCTGCGCATCGCACGCGCTTACACCAATCGGGAAAAGTTCATCAAGTTTGAGGGGCAGTACCACGGCATGGCAGATTATTTTATGTTCAGTACCGCATCTACAAACCCTCGTTCCCTGGGTTCAAAGCGCAGTCCGATCAATTCACCAAATACTTCCGGAATACCGAAGGGCATTTCCCAATATGTCATCAACCTGCCGTTCAACGACTTCGAACGTCTGGAAGAAACCATCCGCGCAGGATGGGGCGATATCGCGGCAATTTTTGTGGAACCGATACTTGGAAATGCAGCCAGCATAATGCCTTTGCCTGGGTTTCTCGAAAAAATTAGGCAGTTGTGCGATGAGTATGGAATTGTGCTGGTCTTTGATGAAGTCAAAACCGGTTTCAGGATCGCTAACGGCGGTGCACAGGAATATTTCAACATCCAGGCAGACCTGGTTACTTACGCAAAAGCACTCGGTAATGGATTCCCGATTGCTGCGATTGCCGGGAAAGAAGAAGTCATGATGACTGTTGAACCTGGAGCAATGGCGCACGGCGGGACGTACTCCGGGAATGTAGTTGGCGCTGCAGCGGGAATTGCTACGCTGGAAATGCTTGAAGCTGAACCTGTCATCGAGACCATAAACAAGCGAGGTAAAACCTTGATGACCGGGATTGCGGATATCCTGACCGAAGCTGATATCCCGCATACGGTCACCGGCTTACCCTCAATGTTCGGCATGGTGCTGGGTACCGATCAGGAACCTCATGATTTCCGTGAATACTTCGCTGGAGATGGCGAGCTCTATGAGGAAATCGCCCTGGAATTGATCAAAAGAGGTGTGCAGCCAGACGGCGACGCTCGTGAACCCTGGTTCTTATGTTACGCGCTAAGCCAAGAGGACGTGGATGAAACCCTTAACATCTTCAATGACTCGGTTAAAGCAGCTAAAAATTGAGATCTCAGGAATACAATTTCCATAAATGTCGATTTATTGGACCGTATATGAAGTTCATCGATCATGATTTGAGAATAATCAATAAGGAGAGAAACCATGCGTGTCTTAGTATTAGGTGGAGCAGGAGCTGTTTGTAACGAAACAACCCGGGACCTGGCTGAGTACAGCGATTTCTCTGAAATCGTCGTCGCTGATTACAATCTGGATGCCGCTCAGGCTCTCGTTGAAGAGATCGGAGACCAACGATTGTCGGCTATCTTTTTCGATGCAGAGGATTATGCTGGGATGCTTAAACTCTTCCAGGGATTTGATGTAGTTGTCAATGGTCTACCCTGGAAGTACGACCTCCCCGTAACCAAAGCTTGCGTCGAGTGCGGAGTAAATGGACTTGATGTGTCAACCGAGGAAGATCAATGGTCTTATGATCAAGAAGCAAAAGACAAAGATATCCTATTTATCCCTGGCGTCGGCGCCACACCAGGGATCACCAACGTGATGGCGCGCAGCGCCGCAGACCAGATGGAGCGGGTGGATGAAGTCCAGATCAATTTTGCCGCCTTCCGGAGTCCAGCCCCGGCGCCTGGTTTATTGATTACTTTCCTTTGGGAGTTCCACCCCAAAACAGAGCAGCGCACTTATTACAAAGACGGAGAGTTCATCTGGGTCGGACCATTCGAAGGTTTGCAGACGGTTAACTTCCCCGGACAAATCGGGGAACAGGAAGTTTGTTATATCCCACACCCGGAAACGAAGACCATGCCCAAAAGTTTAGGTGCGAATGCTGTCTCCGTGAAAGGCTGTTTCCCACCGCATGCGATGAGATTGGCAAAAGCCATGCTCGAATCCGGCCTGTACAGTGAAGAACCCATTACTGTCAAAGGAGTGAACACAACTGCCTTCGAGATGATGCACGAGATCCTCCTCGAGCTGCCGCAGACCAAACAAACCCCACTATGGGCATATGGCTTGGTGGTTGACGTTATCGGTAAAAAAGATGGAAATGAAATTACGCTTAGATTTTGGAGCGAACACCCGCCGATGGAAGCCTGGGGAGGCAAATCCGCGTATTATAAAAACATCGCCATCCCTTTAAGCATCGGCGCCCAGATGATCGCTCGTGGTGATGTTGAAGCTAAAGGCGTCCTACCTCCTGAATCTGTGCTAGATCCAGAAATATTTTTCATTGAATTGGAAAAACGCGGCATTTCCGTTAAACACGAAATCCGCTGATACTTGAGAGTCTACAAAAGATTGATATCCAACTTCTAAATCAATCTTATATGGTTTATATTCCAGGTATTAGATGGAAAAGATCGGGGATTAGTTTTTCGCACTTCTGCAGATTTAACAAAATTCAACGTAAATTTCTGGAAATAATTTCATTTACTCGCTTCAATATGGTATTTATCTAATTCTGATTGATCGATCAAGAAGCATATAAATGAGGTAAATTGTTGGCAGAATAATATAAATCTAATATGAATCGGAGCTCAAAATGATGAATGAAGAAATGCAAAATTACTATGGAGGCAAATGGGAAAACGGGGCATCAAGTGAATTGTTAGCGGTTCATAATCCTGCTACGAATGAAATAATTGGGCAGGTTCCTTTGACTCCACCCGAGCAGGTCGACCGAATAGTCCAGGCTGCCAGCCGTTCCTTTGAAGATTGGCGCCGAACACCCGCAGCTACCCGCATCCAACCTCTTTTTAACCTTAAGTTCTTGCTGGAAGAGAGTTTCGATGAACTTGCCCGTTTAATTTCAACTGAAAATGGGAAAACACTGGGTGAATCTGGCGGCGAAATGCGCAGAGCGATTGAGAATGTCGAAGTAGCCTGCGGTATCCCCATTCTAATGCAGAGCGAGTTCTCTGAGGACATCGCCAGCGGAATTGACGAGTTTATGATCCGCCAGCCGGTAGGCGTGGTCACCATCATTGCTCCTTTCAACTTCCCGGGCATGATCCCTTTCTGGTTTTTGCCGTATGCGGTTGCTTGTGGAAATACTGTAGTTATAAAACCTTCTGAACGCTGTCCGATGACCATGCATAAGATCGCCAACTTGTTTGAAAAGGCAGGTTTTCCTCCTGGTGTGATCAATATTGCACACGGCGGCCCTGATACCGTTAACGCGCTCCTCGACCATCCTGAGGTGAAAGCCGTCAGTTTTGTGGGTTCGACACCCGTGGCTCGCCATATCTATGCTCGCAGCGCGGCAAACGGCAAACGTGTCCAGGCCCAGGGCGGCGCTAAGAACCCCCTGGTGATCATGCCGGACGCGGATGTTGATATGACCACCAGGATTGTGATCGATTCGGTTTTTGGAAACGCCGGTCAGCGCTGCCTGGCTGCAGCGACCACCATCCTGGTGGGTGAAGCGAGCGAAGTCTTTTTGCCCGCATTCCGTGAAGCTGCAGCCGACCGGATTGTTGGATGCGGTCTTGATGATGGGGTTCAAATGGGACCTGTCATTACACCGCAATCCAAAGTCCGCATCCAGGGAATTATCGAACAAGGCGTTAAAGACGGAGCGGAACTCGTCCTCGATGGTCGCCAGGTGACCATCCCGGGTTATGAAAATGGAAATTTCCTGCGCCCTTCCATTCTGGCTTCAGTCCCCCCAGAAAGCGAAGTTGCTACGACGGAGATTTTCGGTCCAGTTTTGGCAGCCCAATCCGTCAATACCCTGGAG
>Ga0180438_10001887_pt1 | contig 35832 bp, 47 predicted proteins | sample SS_ome_12_FD_132455 | JGI IMG/M metagenome (GOLD analysis project Ga0180438, IMG submission 132455) | Hypersaline lake sediment archaeal communities from the Salton Sea, California, USA - SS_3_D_2 metaG | ecosystem: Environmental > Aquatic > Non-marine Saline and Alkaline > Hypersaline >... | reverse complement strand
GGTCTCGTCGTTGCAACTTTTTTCTAGCTAACAGCAACCTATAGGCGAGCAGTCTACGAAAACTGATTTGTCAAGGCATCGCATCACAAAAGTGTTTCATGTAAACCGCTGGCGTATAACATGAATGTTTCACAAATAGAGCTGCGCGAAATTACCGGGATGAGCATTCAGACCATAACCGGCAGACTTCGGAAAGCCGGGTATGAGGCTGAGCGCGTAGGGCGCGAAATGCAGTACGAAACCAAGGACGCGCTACCCATCCTTTATGGAGCCCAGAACCGTGCAAGCCAGCACAACCTAGAGCAAGAACGCGCGCGCCTAGCGTCCAATCAGGCCGATAAGGAGGCATTGCGCGTCGAGGAAATGCGAGGGAAGTTAGTGCAGACCGCTGACGTTTTGGCGCATTGGCAGGATGTTATCGGCGCATGTCGTGCAAAACTGCTGAATCTCGCGCAAAAGGCCGCGCCGACAGTGGCGCCGCTAATGACGGTGCCGGAGGTCCAGGAAGAGATAGACAGGCATATACACGAAGCGCTCCAGGACATGGCTGATGCTGGTGGCTTGCCCGAGCATATGGTTCCGGAAGAGGAAGACGTAATTACTTGGGAGCCGGCGGCATGACAACCCCTGCCGAGATATACGCGCAGGCCTGCAAAGTCTGGGCGCCGCCGCCTAAGCTGAAGGTTAGCGAATGGGCGGACAGCTACCGGCGATTGTCTTCTGAAGCATCGAGCGAGCCCGGGCAATGGCGCACAGACCGGGCCGCATATCAGCGCGGCATCATGGATGCCTTCAACGAAGCTGGTGTGGAAACGGTCGTTGTCATGTCCAGCGCTCAGATTGGCAAGACTGAGTTTTTGTTAAACATCGTGGGCTACCACTCTCACCAAGATCCGGCGCCCATGCTGATGATCCAGCCAACGCTGGAGATGGCGGAAACAGTCTCCAAAGACAGGCTGGCGCCGATGATCCGGGATTGTCCGTCTCTGACTGGAGTGTTCGGCGATGTTAAATCGAGGTCGAGCGGCAACACGTTACGCCATAAAGTGTTTCCCGGCGGGCACATCACGCTCGCAGGCGCCAACAGCCCGGCGAGTTTGGCGAGCCGTCCGGTTAGGGTTGTGCTGTTCGATGAGGTTGACAGGTACCCGGTCAGCGCAGGCGCAGAGGGAGACAGCGTCAGTCTTGGAAGAAAGCGCGCGGCAACATTCTGGAACAGAAAAATCCTCCTAACCAGCACGCCAACTGTTAAGGGTGCCAGTCGCATAGAATACGCTTACGAGGCTAGCGATCAGCGGCGTTATTGGGTGCCATGCCCGCACTGTGAAGAGTTCCAGGTTTTGATGTGGCGGCAGGTTCATTGGGACAAGGGTAAGCCTGAGACGGCGCACTATGCTTGCGAGCATTGCGGTGGCGTGATGCATGAGCGTGACAAACACAAGATGCTGACGGGCGGGCAGTGGCGCGCCGATAAGCCGGGCGGCAAGACTGCCGGGTTTCATATCTCGGAGCTGTACAGCCCATGGCGCCGGTGGGAAGAAATGGTGGCGGATTTCCTGGAGGCGAAGGATGACAGCGAGATGCTGCGGACCTTCGTCAATACCAGCTTGGGCGAGACATACGAAGAGCAGGGCGATAGCGTAGATCCGTCAAGCATCATGGCCCGCGCGTATGATTTCGGCGAGGTTATTCCGGCTGATGTTTGTGTGTTGACCATGGGAGTAGATGTACAGCACGACAGGCTGGAGCTAGAGCTTGTGGGCTGGAATGCTGATGGGGAGTCGTGGTCAATCGACTATCAGGCAATAGTTGGCGATACGTCGAAGGCCGCGCCGTGGCAGGAGTTGACGCAGTACATCGAACAGACCTGGCCGCATGCGTCGGGTCCGCTGATCTCGGTTTCTTCGGTGTGCATTGATTCGGAAGACCAGACACAGACGGTTTACGATTACTGCGCGTCGCATATTGGGCGGCGCCTGTATGCCATCAAGGGTGTTGCCGGCGAGGGTAAGCCGGTGGCGGATCTGCCGAAGAAGAAGCGCACAGCATCGGGCCGGGTGTTTCATTTCATGACGATTGGCACCGATGCGGCGAAAACTGCCGTATATCAGTCGCTCAGCAAGGGCGAAGCGGGCCCGGGTTATTGTCATTTCCCGCTGCATCGAGGCGAGGAATACTATTTCCAGCTTACGGCCGAGCAGGTGCAGACAAAATTCCGCAACGGGTTTCCTCATCGGGTATGGGTGAAGACCCGAGCCAGGAATGAGGCGTTAGATTGCCGGATTTATGCCTATGCGGCGTTCAAAAGGCTTCCAAAGTCAAGCATGAAGCCTATAATGTCTAGAATGGAGCGTGGTGCAGGCACTGCTGCATCACAGCCACGGACGGCGCCATCAAGGCCGAGCCGTCCGAGGAGTTCAGCGTTTCAGAGGCGGGAATTGTGACACTCACTGAAGCCCAAGAATGGCGAGATGCAGCAAAAGCCGCATACATGGAAGCGCTGAAGGCCAAGTCGCGCGGCATGTCTGATAGGCAGATCACCCACCAAGATGTCACCGATCTGAGGCAGCAATGGCAAGACGCGGAAGAAACGCTACAGCGGCTAAGTGGCAAGGCGAAGCCGTACAGCGTGGCGACCTGGAACAGCGCGTGGCTGTGAATCGTGCGGAATTGGCGCAGAAGCTTGAGCGGTTGCAGGAATGTGGGCAGCGCTGGCAGCCGAAAAACGCGCGGTGGAAGATTGTTCCCTTGGACCTGGCCGAGCAGATCATAGAAGCGCTGCGGCCTGAGATTCCGAAGCATCGTAATGTCGATCCTCAGTAAAGACTGGTTGAGCATCATAGCGCCGCAGTGGTCGGCGCGTCGTTCGCGTGCGCGGTACATGCAGCGGCTCTACGATGCGGCTATTCCTTCCAGGTTCCAGAAAGACCGGCCCGGCGGCGGATTGTCCGGAGACCGGGTTATGGATCATGCGCGCACCCGGTTAACAAACTGGGCGCGGCATCTGGACGAAAACAGCGATCTGGCTGTCGGTGTGCTCGATGAGCTGGTGAATAATACCGTTGGCGCTGGCACAACGTTTGAGCCGGCAGTGATGACCGGCAAGCGAGCCATGCGCCCGGCGACCGATCTGAATCGTCAGATCCGTCAAATATTTCGCGAGTGGTACGAGCGCCCAGAGTCCACCGAAGAGTTGCCGGGTGCGCAGATGGAGCGGATTCTGTGCCGTTCCCTGTATCGGGACGGCGAGGTTTTCGCGCAGCATCTGGACGCCGGCCCGGTTCTGCCGTACTCACTGGAACTGATTGAGTCGGATTTACTGCCGTTTGATTGGCCGGCGACCGGCGCGATCATGGAGCCGACCGTCCAGGGTGGCGCCGAGATTATCCACGGGGTTGAGCGCAACAGCTTCGGGCGTCCGCTGGCGTATCATTTCTACACGACGCACCCGGGTGGGATGTGGGCCAGCAGCTACGAGACGCAGCGCATATCCGCCGAACGGATTGTGCATCTCAAGCTGGCGAAGCGTATCAGGCAAGCGCGCGGGTCGTCGATATTCGCCGCGGTGATGACCCGCCTCGCCGACGTGAAGGAATACGAAGAGTCCGAGCGCATAGCCGCGCGTGTGGCTGCGTCGATGTGTGCCGCCATCACTCGGTCTGATGCGTTCGGGTATCCCAACGAACAGGATCAGGACGGGCATGTTCCGTTCGAGATGTCATCGGGGCAGATATTCACGTTAAACCCGGGTGAGGCGGTCGAGACACTAGGCGCGAACCGTCCAAACACTGGTCTGCAGGATTTCAGGAACGCTATGCTACGTGCGGTATCGGCAGGCACGGGCGCGAAGTATTCCAGTGTGTCGAAGGACTACAATGGGACGTATTCCGCGCAGCGTCAGGAGTTGGTGGAATCGCAGCCGGCATATGCGGCGCTGCGGTCGTATTACCACGAAAAACTGTTGCGCCCGATGTGGCGCCGGTTTATTGACGCCGCGGTATTGGCTGGACGCATAACGGTTCCGCGCAACGTAAACCGGGACACGATCTACAACGTGGAGTTGCGAGGGCCGGCAATGCCTTGGATTGATCCAGCGAAGGAAGTCAGCGCCGATCAGATGGCGGTAGAAGCCGGGTTCGAGTCTCGCAAGGGTGTTATCCGCAAGCGGGGCGGCGATCCGGATATGGTGGACGCGCAGCGCGCGAGCGACACGTTCCAGCAGGAACAGCAGGAACAGCAGCAACAGGACCAAGCGAATGACGGCCAGGACGATTCGGGACAGTTACGCGCGGCAGGCTGAGATTGCCGCAGGCGATACGATTAGCATCGCTGTTTCTAGCGAAACGCCGGTGCATCGTTGGTTTGGGACTGAGGTTTTGAGCCATGAGCCAGGCGCCATCAACATGGAGCGGGCGGATGCGCGCGGGCTGCCGGTGTTGGTTAGCCATGACAGCGGTTCGCTGCCCATCGGTCGGCTGCAGAATTTCCGGCTGGATGCGGACGGAAAAACTCGTGGGGATCTGCGGTTTAGTGAGCGCGCCGCCGCAAGCGAGGTTGAGTCTGATATCCGGGACGGGATTATCACCGATGTGAGCGTCGGGTATCGGATAGATGAGTACGAGGAAACAGATAATGGTATCCGCGCGACGCGCTGGACTCCGTTTGAGGTTTCCATGGTATCGGTCCCTGCCGACCATACGGTCGGTGTTTTTCGTAGTGATGAAGGAGTGCCACCCATGGCAGACGAGACGAAGCGTGCCGATGATGGCACCAGCAATGTGACAGATTTCAAGGCCGTGCAGGCTCAAGCGAAGCGCGAAGGGCTCACCGCCGGCCGCGCTGCCGCACTTGAGGAAGTCCGGGAGATTCGCGAGCAGTTTGCGCCGTTTCTCGATCGCGAGGACGGACCCGCGCTGCGCGCTCTCATGGATGACTGCATCGACCAGGGCAACACAACCGTGGAAGCCACGGCCAAGCTGCTGGACGCGCTGAAGGGTGGCGTAAAGCCGGTTCAGCAAACTTCGTTCCGGCAGGCTTACCAGGGCGCCAGCGAGGACCAGCAGACCCGGCAGGTTGCCGTGCAGCATGGCGCCGATGGGTTCGACAAGTGGCGCTCCGGTGTCCAGGAATCGCTGGAACTGCGCTGCGGACTCATCAAGCAGGACGCCGACAAGCTGGCCGGGGAAAATGAATTCCGGGGCGCCAGCATGGTGGACCTGGCCCGTGAGTATCTCGGGCAGGTCGGCATTAGCACCCGTGGGCTGAGCCGGGTCCAGATCGTCGGCGAGGCGTTTACCTGTCGCGGCATCGCGTCTCACAGCACTTCGGATTTCTCGTCGTTGCTGGCAAACGTTGCAAACAAGGCTCTGTTGCAGGCCTACCAGGAAACCGATGAGACTTGGCAGGCGTGGACGGCCACCGGCTCGCTGCCTGATTTCAAGCAGGCCACCCGACCGAATCTGTCCCTGTTTGACAGTCTGGACGAGGTCAAGGAGGGCGCCGAGTATACGTACGGCACGTATGGCGACAAGCATGAGCCTATCGTGCTGGCCACCTACGGCAAGCTGTTCAGCATCACCCGGCAGGCGTTGATTAACGATGATCTGGGCGCGCTGTCCAGAATCCCCGCCGGCATGGGTCGCGCTGCTGCCCGTCAGGTTGGAAATCTGGTGTATGCGGTGCTGACCAGCAATCCGGAAATGACTGAGGACGGTGTGGCGCTGTTTGACGCCGCGCACAACAACCTAAACCCCGGTGGCGCTGGTGCTCCGGCGGTTGCTTCGGTTGATGCGATGCGGGTCGCTATGGCGTTGCAGAAAGACCCGTCCGGCAATGCCACCCTGGGCATTCGGCCCATGTGGATGCTGGTTCCGGTGGAGCTGGAAACCAGTGCCCAGACGTTGCGCGAGGCGATCTACGATCCGGCCGCGACGGCTGGAACGCTGACCCCGAACGCTGTGCAGAACACGTTCCAGGTGATTTCGGAGCATCGGCTGAGCAGCGCCAGCGCAACTAAATGGTACATGACGGCCAGCCCCGGCACGTTCCCGACCGTTGAGGTTGCGTTCCTGGACGGCATGCAGGCGCCGTACATGGAGACGCAGAACGGATGGAGCCAGGACGGAGCTCAGTACAAGGTCCGGCTCGATGCTGGTGTTGCCCCGCTGGATTGGCGCGGCATGGCCACGAATGACGGCGCCTAAGCGTTAACCAACAGGAGTCCAAGAGATGGCAACTAATCAATACGCTGACGGCAACGTCGTCGAGTACACCAACACCACCGGGAGCACGATCACGAGCGGGTCTGGTGTTGTAGTCGGCGACATGCTGGGTGTCGCTCTGGTCGATATCCCCGACACCGAATCCGGAGCGGTTGCGGTTTCCGGTGTTTGGAAACTGGCTGCCACTACGACTGCGTTTTCGCAGGGTGACAAGCTGGTGTTCAACGGGACCGCTCTGCTGGCGGCTACCGGGCCAATCCACGGGTACGCCTACGCCGACAAGGGCGCCGGTGTGCTGGAGGGCTATGTCTGCCTGAATCCGAGCGGCGCCTAAGTGACCGCCTGGCTCACCGATGAGCGTGTCAGCGCCCGTGAGAGCTTAACGGCTTTCGGGGGCGCTGCTATGTATTTCCCGCCTGTCGGTGAGCCAGTCACCACCGTGGCAATGCTCGATGTTGAGCAGATTGCAGACGGTGAGTATGCCGCACCAAGTGAGCCCCGGTTGCAGTTGTCTCTGCTTGCGGAAGACTGCGGGCCGGAGCCTGCGACCGGGGCAACTGTGGTGCATGATGGCGGGACGTATGAGATAGATGGCGTCGATAATTCAGATGGCGTCGTGGTTCGCGTTTTCGCGCGGGAGATTAGCCGTGACTGACGTAACCTGACCATGGTCGCCATGCGCGTGGATGTCAGAGGCGCCGAAAAGCTGGCGGATCAGCTTAGGCTGACGCGCCGGCAGATCGCCATCGCGGAAACTCAGGCGATGAACGAGACGGCAAAGACGCTTATCTCGAAGTCGTCCGCACGCATTCGCAAGCGTTACGCGATTCCTGCTGCGATGCTGAAGGGAAGCCGCAAACATAGCACGGTCGGGCGCATTCAGACGGCGAAGGCGAACCGATACAAGGGTTACGCCGAGATCATCTATACCAGCGACGGGATCAAGCTGTCTGCGTTCCCGCATAAGCCGAGGCTGGCGCGCAGGGATCAGAAGCGACGCAAGGCCGGACCTATGGAGGTCCAGGTTCTAAAGGGTCGGTGGCGCAAGTATCCAGGCGCGTTCAAGTTGCGCAGTGAGCGATGGGCGCACATTTACCGGGAAATCCCCGGCAGCCGCAAGCTTGAACCGATGTGGGGGCCGAGTGTCGCCGCAATTGTGGACCAGACCATGCTGAGATATATCCGCAGACTCGGACTGGTCACGATGCGCAAACAGATTGAGCGTCAGTTTAGGCGCCGCGCATTTCGTGGGACGGCTGTCACGCGCAGCAGGTTTCGCCGATGATCGAGCCTCAGGCAAACATACTGCGCGCCGCCATCGTTGAAGCGCTGGAAGCTATTTCGGAGCCGGCATATTGGACCGGCGTGCGGTCTGTGCTGACTGGTCGCGCAGGGCAGAGGCTGACATCAGCGCAATATGCGCTTCCGGCGTTGTTTGTGTCTGTGGATGCAGATCAGATCGAGGAGCCTCGGCCATGGTCGCAACAACAGTCTCAGCACATGCTGTCCGTCATGGTGGAGATGGTCATCAACGTGACAGACGACTATGAAGGCAAGCTAATCAGGTTGGCGCAAGATGTACGCCGAGCGCTGCAACTGCGAACGGCACAGAGGCCTGTAGGCGGCGCTGCGAGCAGTGTAGAGTTTCCCGAGCCCATGACCATCTATGCACCGGAAGGGTCGGCAGAGACGGTCAGGGCTGAGTTTCCTATGAGTTTCCGTTACCTGGAGAGTACCGCAGATGGCTAGCACAGCGATCATCACTCAAGGCACCACGATTACGGTAGAGGTAGCTACGGTCGCCACACCGATTGCCAACGTGGTCTCGTTCGACGGCTTCGATGGCGAATCTAACGAAATTGACGTCACCAACCTGACCAGCACGGCTAAGGAATACTTGCTGGGTTTGCAGGATTTCGGGCAGCTTACGCTGACCTGGCATCCGGATTTCAACGACGCCGGGCAGAATGAGCTGCGGACGTTGCGCGCGTCCGGCGCTGCTGGTGTGTTTCAGATGACGCTGAGCGACGGCGCGACCATTGACTTCAACGCGCGTGTGCGCGCTACCCCGTCAAGCGGTGGCGTGGATGCTGCGCTTGAGGGCTCCTGCACGCTGCGTATCACTGGTGAGCCGACTATCACTCCCGCCGGTGGCTAGCAATGAAAGCTTTATCAAGGGAGAGCTTTCTGAATGGTTTCCAGGGGAAACGGGAAACGGTGGCCGTGCCTGAGTTGGGCGGGTCCGTCATGGTCAAGGAAATGAGCGCCAAGGAGCGCGATGCCTTCGAGTCTTTCGTGCTCAACAAGCGCGACAGTTCCGGCGCTATTATTGGCATGAGGTCTAAGCTGATAGCGCTGACCTGCGTTAACGAAGACGGATCGCCAATGTTCAACAGCAAGGATATTTCCGAGCTGGACAACATGCCGGCATCGGTGGCGGACAGGGTCTGCGATGTAGCGCGACGGCTAAACGGCATGGGCGCCGATGCCGAGCAGGACATCGAGGGAAACTGAGTGCGCGCCAGGATAGGCAGTTTTGTTTTTTCCTGGCGCGGACAATGGGGATGCCTGTTGGCGAGATGTTGGAGCGAATGGGGTCGCGCGAGCTTACGGAATGGATGGTGCTTTATCGCGCCGCCCCATGGGGAGAATTCCAGCCGCTAAAGCCGCGACCCACAGAAGCCCAGACGGTCGAGCAAACAAAGTCTAAACTCTTAGGGTGGCTGCGTGGCGATTCAAGACGTTCAAGTCAGAATAACGGCTAACGACGCGCAGTTCATGGCTGCCATGAATCGCGTCGAGCGGCGCATGCGTGGCATGCAGAACATCGCCCGGCGCATGGGTGGCGCGTTGGCCGCTATCGGTGGCGCTGCCGGCTTTGGCGCGCTCATCAAGGGCGCGGTGGACACTGCCGACCAGATCCAGAAACTATCAATCCGTCTCGGGGCTTCGACCGAAGCGCTGTCTGAATACCAGCTAGTTGCAGAGCGAACCGGCGTCACTTTCCAGACGTTGACGACCGGCTGGCAGCGTATGACACGCCGCATCAGCGAGGCAGCGCGTGGCACTGGTGAGGCGAAGGACGCACTGCGCGAGCTCGGGCTATCGGCGCAAGCGCTGGAAGCGCTCAAGCCGGATGAGCAGTTCGAAGCCATAGCTGATGCGATGCGAGGCGTTGAATCTCAGTCCCGGCGCGTCGCTCTGGCGATGAAAATCTTCGATACAGAGGGTGTGGCGCTGCTGCAGACCATGGAGGGCGGCAGTAAGGCCATGCGCGAGATGCGCGAGGAAGCGCGCCGGCTGGGGTTGTCGCTTGATCGGGATGCCGCAGACAAGGCCGCAGAGCTAAAAGACGCTACGACGAACCTGAGCGCGGCGATGAAGGGGCTCAGTAATGAGCTTGTTACAAATGTGGCGCCCGCATTCACTACAGCAACGGACTCCATTACCGGGTTTATAGTGCGCGCGCGCGAAGGCGCGGCAGCCTTGGCGACAACGGGCGGGCTGTTCAAGGAGTTCTATGATTTCGTAGGGATCAATCCGTTTGTTGGCCAGATTGGCAAGTCGCTAATTGACCAGGTTGCCGGCGATGCCGTAGAGGCAAACAAGGTTCTGCCGCAAACCAACAGGCATATGCGGGAGTTGGTTTCCATCGGTCGTGAGGCAAGATTGCTTGCGGACGCGACCGAACCGGTTATTCCTGGCGCGACTGGTGGGGCAGCTTCTGGCGCTGGCGCTGCTGAGCCAGAGCTTGCCGTATTCGGATCGCTAACAAATTATCAGGCCGCGCAAGAAACATATGATCGGAACGTGCAACTGCGCAAACAGTTTTTGTCTGAGATGGCCCAGGAGGATATTGCCGGTTTCGAGCACATGGACAGGCTGCGCCAGGAATGGCTACGAGACCAGGAACAAGAAACAAACGAGTTCTACGTTCAGGCTGCCCGCAATGTTCAGACTCTGTTAGGCGACACGATCTACGACAGTATTACGGGAAACTTCGATGGGATTCTGGACCGGTGGCGAGAGACGGTAGACCGCATGGCTTCCGAGTTCCTGGCATCGCAGTTGGCAACAACGTTGTTTGGTGAATCCCCGGGGCAGGGCGGCGGTGGATTCGGCGGGCTGATTGGGCAGCTTATGAGTTCGTTCGGCGGTGCGCGCGCATCAGGCGGGCCGGTTTCTTCCGGGAAGTCATACTTAGTCGGAGAAAATGGACCGGAGATATTCAGCCCTAGCCAGTCGGGGCAGATAATCCCGAACGGCGCGTCATTCGGCGGCGCAAGCATTGTAATGAACATCAGCACAAACGATGCCGACAGCTTCAGGCGTAGCTCTGGCCAGATCCAGGCGGAAATGCAGGCGGCGCTTAGCATGGCGGCGAGGCGGAATCTGTAATGGCTGACGTTGGGTTCCAGTTTACGGAAGTTTTATCCCCCGTTGAGGTGCGCTGGGGCGAGGTTAACGCATACGCGCGGATATCAAGGGTGGAGAATGGTTTTGTTTACGGCGATGAGCCTTGGTATCTGTCGGGCGGGGATTTTGGGCAGCGAAGCCTTAAATATGATGAGGATGGCGCCTACATAGGCGAAGAGTTGGCGCCATCCGTGAGCGCTTATGTTTTTGGCAGCAGCACCGGATACTTTATTACAATAACTCCGGAAGGGGTCGTGATAGCCGCTGAAAGAGGAACCCAGCCAAATTCTTTTTATCGTATAGAAGACCCGCAGGGTGAGCGGATAAAAGTAACGATCTATGACGCCGTAGACTCTACGGTGGAGTTTCGGCATGTTTGTGCTAATCAAGATGGTTCTTGGATTTTTTGGATTGAGCGGCCAGATAGCGGCACTGGCATAGTATGGAAGAAAGCATCGTACAACTCCCAAACAGACGCGCTAGAGGTTTTCGATTCTGGCCCGGCGCTTAATTGGGCAGGCTCCAGAAATACCGTGCTTGGTAACTGGTGCGACAGTAACCCAGGCCGGACTGGCGCTATGTTTGTTGATGACTCTTTTTGTTGGGTCGTCGTTCGTTGGGATGGTGCCGCAAGTCATTTTGTGGAAATCTACGAGATAAACGACAACAAGGAGTTCGACAAAACAGAGTCACATGAGGTGGTTGGCGCAGATTACACCGAAGTCACTTGCTTTCCGGTTTCCCGGACCAAGTGTTATGCGCTCTCCACAAGCCCCGCAACGTTTTGGATTTTTGAGCGGGTGTTGCCATGCGAGCCCATCCCGCCGGAAACGGTTGTTCCGTTTATCATCCCCTGCGAGGTTCAACTAATGGGGTTCCTAGAGTCTCCCAGATTCCCCGAGGACATAGCCTATGGCTCCACTGGCGGGCCCGGTTATTCCACGACCGTCATTACCATGGCCAGCGGACACGAACAGCGCAACGTCAATTGGGAGCAGAGCAGGCACCGATACCGGATCGGGTACGGCACGCTAGACCGCCAGCGGCTGGAGCAGTTAATCCATTTCTTTCATGCTGTCCAGGGCCGCGCGTATGGCTTCCGCATGAAGGACTACCACGATTACAAGTCTTCGCTCTACATGGATGACGCGATCACCAGCACCGACCAGACCATCGGGACGGGTGACGGTGTCGTGGTGGACTTCCAGCTAACCAAGACCTACGCCGCAGGCGCCAATACGCGTACGCGCGATATCCGCAAGCCTGTTGCCGGGTCGGTGTTGATTTCCCTGGACGACGCTCCGCAGGCAACCGGGTGGACGGTGGACGTGACTACGGGGATTGTCACGTTCGACACTGCGCCGGGTCCGGGTGTCGTCGTCAAGGCAGGCTATGAGTTTGATGTCCCGTGCCGGTTCGATACTGACGAAATAGCCGTGGCTCTATCGGACTACAAGGTCAGCGCGACAGATGTTCCTATCGTGGAGGTCAGAGTTTGAAAACGCTGACGCCGGAGATGCAGGCGCACATAGCCGAGGACGTCACCCGTCTTGCGACATGCTGGCGCTTGCAGAGAACTGACGGCGGGATAATGGGGTTCACCGACCACGACCGGGATCTGACCGTAGACGGCGAGCCATACTGCGCCTGCACCGGCATGACGCCGACTAATGTCACCAGTTCCAGCGGGCTGGCGGTAGATAACTTGGACGTAGAATCGGTTCTAGAGGACAACCGGATCACTGAGGCGGACATCGCCGGCGGCCTGTATGACGGCGCCGAGATTCGCATCTTTCAAGTTGACTGGCAAAACCCCGACGATGGGAAGATAAACCTGCGCCGCGGCACGATCGGGAATATCACCATCGCCGACGATGGCTTCGTGGCCGAACAGCGCAGCATGATGCAAGCGCTCCAGCATCCGGTTGGGTCGGTAGTGTCGCCGTCATGCCCATACGAATGGGGCAGGGATGACGGGGTCCGCAACCGATGCCAAGCATGCACTGCTGACTTCTTGGTTTCTGGCACTGTTACAGGCGTAACAGACTGGCAGGTATTCCAGGACACCGGGCGCACAGAGGCGGACCGCTGGTTTGCATATGGTCTGCTGACTTGGCAGACGGGAAATAATGCCGGCAAACGGATGGAGGTAAGCCGGTATCTGGCGGACGGTACATTCACACTGTTTCAGCCGATGCCAAAGGCTGTGCAGGTTGGCGACACCTATCAGGTTTACGCCGGGTGCGACAAGGCCTTTGCTACATGTAGGGACAAATTCAACGCAGCACACAGCTTCGGCGGGTATCCGCATCTGCCGGGCAATGACAAGGCTTTCCGTTATGCCTAGCGGTCTTGATCTGGCGAGGGCTGCGCGTGACTGGCTCGGCGCGCCATGGGTGCATCAGGGCCGAGTCCATGCCGGGTGTGATTGCGGAGGGCTGGTTCTTGGGGTTGCGCGGAGTCTGGGCTTGACCGATGCCATTGTCACCGGGTACGGGCGGATTCCGTTTAACGGGGAACTGGAGTCTGTCGTGGCGCAGCATATGACGCCAGTAGCAGACCCGGCGCCGGGTGATGTGGCGCTGATACGATTTCTGCGCGCGCCTACACATTTAGCGATACTCACCGAGCGGGACACGATCATTCATAGCTATGAGCCTTACGGGGTGATAGAGCATAGACTAGACCATAAGTGGCGCGGTCGCGTTGTTTCATGGTGGAGGTGGCCCGGAGTGATGAATGGCTAGGCTTGCTCTCAGCGTAACCGGCGCGGCTGTCGGTGGATTCTTCGGCGGGCCGACCGGAGCGGCTATCGGCTGGAATGTCGGCAGCGCCATCGGTGCGGCTGCGTTCCCTGATACTTTCCAGGCAACCGGGCCGCGACTTGACGAACTGCGCGTCCAGTCGTCGTCGTACGGCAAGGCTGTGCCGCTGGTCTATGGGTCGTCGCGCATCGGCGGCAATATGATCTGGACCAGCGGGCTAAAGGAACGCAAGAAGAAGGAGGACTCCGGCGGCAAGGGTGGCGGCTCCAAGACTGAAACCACAACGTACACGTATAGCAGCAGCTTCGCCATAGTCGTATGCCATGGCCCAATTGTTGGGTTTGCCAGGATTTGGGCAGACGGGAATTTGATATACGACAACCGCACGAATGCCTATAGCGGCAGCAGCCAGACAGCAAATACCAATCTGCCGGTGACGTTTTACTACGGCACCACGACGCAGCTACCAGACCCGACCATGGAGTCGCATGAGGGCGTGGGGAATGTCCCGGCATACACCGGGCGCGCTTACGTTGTCTTCGATGACCTGCAATTGGGTGACTATGGCAACCGGATTCCCAATCTTACTTTTGAGGTTGTTGCGGCTGGGACTGAAACAACGTCGCTTTTTGTTAGTGAGACGCCTCACGGTAACAACAACAACGGGTGGGCGTTTACCGGGCTATATGACGGTGTTCTGCGTTTGACGCACGTCTACGAGAATGGAACACGAACAAAGCTGTTTGATGTCAATGGAAACTATCTAGGCGAGACGACGCGTGACCCGCAGCTAGACCGTTTTCAAGATGACTGGAGCTATTTTTCGACGTATTCATGCGGGTATCTGTCGGAGGTTAAGCTTTACCATACCGGCGCAGAACTAGCATTTGAAACCTCAACAGCAGGCGGCAACCCAGATCTGGTGATAGCGTGGGAGCCAGACCCAAGCGCTCCAGACCAATCAATCGGACTGGTCGCGCTCAACCCAACAAACGATCGTGTATTTTGGCAAACTGGCGACGGCTGGTATCTGGGGCGCCGGTCTAATTTCACGATTCTAGTAGAACAGTCCGGCCAGATTGACCCGGCAGCAGATAACGCAAAATGTCCGAACCGATATGTCAACCCACTGTATGTGCGCGAAGTCTGCACCATGGAGGAGGACTTGCGCCATGTGTGGCAGTCATTCAACAGGTCATCAACTGTCACTGTCTACCTATATGAAATAGGTGACGATAGCGTATTCCGCCAAGTTGACAGTTGGGTCGGCACGACAACGCAAAACGGCGGCAGCGTTTGGGCTGAGGGCGGTATGTGCTACGTGGACACCGGGACCGGTGGGTCGCTGGTAGTCCTAAGCCGCAACGGAAACACAATCACGTCAGTTAGTGAAAACGTCGGCGATATTGCCAACGACCTGATGCAGCGCTCGGGACTGGCGGCTGAGGATATCGACACAAGCGCTGTCTCCACGACCGTGCAAGGCTTCGTTGTGGACGGCATCAAATCCGCGCGCGATTCCCTGGAGGAACTGCAGCGAATCGGACTGTTTGATGTCGTCGAAACCGACAACAAACTAAAATGCGTGCCGCGCTCAGGCGCGCCGGCGCTTACGATTCCGCAGGATGACCTAGCCGCATACAGCAGCAGCGGGCGCCCGGCAAATTTGACCATCGAGCGCGCGCAGGAATCAGAGCTCCCCCGCACTGTTGATCTGACATATTTGAGTTTTGAGACGGACTATCAGGCCGGTGCTCAGCGTGCCCAGCGGCAGGTCACCACGACCAAGACAACCGAAGTCGTCAAACTGCCGGCAATGCTCACCGATCAGCAGGCGGCGCAGCTTGCCGAGATACTGCTGCAATCAGCCTGGACCGGGCGCGTCGGGTATGCGGCGCAACTGAGCACCAAGTATGCTGCGCTCGATCCGGCTGACGTGGTCCAGATTGACACCGACAAGGCCTCACATATCTGCCAGTTGCAGCGCATCCAGTATGGCGCGGAGCGCGTGCTTGCGATTTCTGGCAGGCAGGATGCTGCCGCCGCATACGTGAGCGATGCGCCCGGCGTGGAGCTCCCGGACAACGGGCAAGAGATCCTGCCGAAGAGTCCCACGACCGGTGCATATCTGGACATCCCGCTGTTGGCTCGCAGCCACGACGAGACGGGGTTTTACATTGGCGCGTCCGGGTACTCGGACGAATGGAGCGCCGGGAACATATACCGAAGCAGCGATCAGTCGGCGTGGGCGCTGATTGACACGATAAACAACGAGGCGGATTACGGTTTTGTAATCAACGCGCTGGCGGAGGATACCTGCACAACCTGGCGCCGTGACCAGACACTAAGCGTGCGGATGGTTCGTGGCACGCTGGAATCCAAGACGGAGCTTGAGGTCTTGAACGGCGCGAACGCTGCGGTAATTGGGGCTCACGGTCGCTGGGAAGTCATACAGTGGCGAGACGCGACGCTTGAGCCGGACGGAACCTATACGCTGTCTCATCTGTTGCGCGGCAGACTTGGGACTGAGCACAAAACGGCGGCGCATGTTGCCGATGATGGCTTCGTCGTGCTTGATAACTCGCTGCTGCGTGCATACCAGAATGCCGCGAGCCTGAATATCCAGTTTTGGTACAAGGCAGTATCCATCGGAGGGTTTATCGAAACGGCGCCGGCTGTTGCGTTCACGAATACCGGCGAGTCCGACCGCCCGTACAGTCCTCACCGGCTGCGGTCGTGGTGGACGTCTGGCGACGATTTAGAGGTCCGCTGGATACGTCGCAGCCGGTTTCCAGGGCCGCTGCTGTGGAATACTGAGCTAGGCGAGGAATCCGAGCAGTACAGGCTTGAGTTCCTGGACGGCGAGACGGTGAAACGCAGCGTGGATCTTACGTCGAGGTCATACCTGTATCGCCGCGCTGATTTGATTGCGGACGGATTTACAGCGCATAGCGCCATAGACATGCGGTGCTACCAGATGAGCGCGCGGGTCGGCATCGGTGCGCCGGCGCTGCATACTTCAACACCAACACCAGGGGTCGATTAATGGCTACGCCAAATCTAGAGGCGCCAGAGCTTGCATCCAACCAAGCGCAACCGGACGTCACGCACAACGAGGCGTTAGACTGGTTTGATTATGCTGTAAGCGGTCAGGGTCAGTTTGATGCAACCGCAGACCAGGATTATGACCTGGAACTGGAAGAGGCTTCCGGTCGCATGCCGTTTATATATATGTGGCTGCAGTTGCTCGACACCGGCGGCGCTCTAACTCAGTCGCGGAAGATCCTGTTACCAAATGGTAATGTTCGGCGCATGATTCTGGACAATCAGACAGCGTTTACACTGGACGCACAATGCAAGTCTGGCGGGGCGCTTGTCTCTATTTCTCCTGGCACCAAGGTAGAAGTTCTGAGTACCGGTTCCGATGTGCAGGAGATTGCTTTTGGCACGCCTGAGCCTATCCGTGGCTATGGTGGCGTGAATCGTACTACGCCGACTGCGCTATCAGATATCACCGCAACGCCGCAGGTTGTGGACATGGAAGCCGGGGCGGTGGCATCGCCGGTCAACGTTACGCAGGATGTAGCGAATGACGGGCTGTCTGTTGCGGTTGCCGGTGTATGGCGCTTTGAATATTCGGCAACGCTGCAATTTACAAGTCTAGGGTCCGGGCGGACCATTGAAATGCAGCTTTGGAACGACACAACATCAACCGGGACCGCATCTGCCCCTTGGTTCGTCGGCAGGGATCAAGAAGGCGCCAATATTTCCGGTTCTTTTATGGTGGACGTGTCCGCCAGCGTGGGTGATACGCTACAGCTTAGGTTGCTGTCTTCTGCTGATACATTCGCCGGCGTGACGCTGCAAAGCGCAAAGCTCATAGCCGAACTGGTGGACGCTGCGTGATGGATCGCTCGATGATGGTCAGCGCGGCAATAGGTGTTGTTTCTGCGGTTGGCGCGTCATGGGTGCAGGTCTATGTTAAGACAGCAGTGCTAAGCGCGGAGGTCTCTACCGCAGCCGCCAAGGTGACGCAGCTAGACGAACGTTATCAGCGTGTCATCATCGAGATAAACGACAAGCTATACAAGTGTTGCGCAGGCAAAGCCAGTGAATCGCGCGGCAGGTACATGCCGGCGGTGAATTCCTGCGATCTATGAGCAAGCGGGATATGAAAGAGACAAGCGTTGATGTGCGTAGTGGCGAGGGCGGCGAGGCCGTCATACAAGTAGGAGAGTAATGATGACACAACCGACATACCCGGTAGTGACCAGCAACATGCAGGTGCGGTCGCTTTATGAGAGTTACCAGCAGATGCTGGAGGAAATCAACAACAGCCTTTCCAAGAGCACGATCGGAACACTTGAGGCGGATGCCGGTCGGTGGCTTTCGTATGTGAGTTCAGCGCGGTCATACTCGGAATACTTCCAGAGCATCGCCATGCTGGACTTGCCAGTGACCAAGGGCCGGCTCTATGAACTAAAAAACCCGATCTATCCGGACCTGAAGTTTAAGGAGAACGTGGCGGTTCAGGATCTGATTGACATCGTGGTGGGCGCACGCGATGAGTTGGTGGTCAGCGCTTCGGCGGGCATCCCGATGCACCTATTTCCGGCGGATCTGGAGCGCCAACAAAGCTATTGGGACGCTATGCAGGGACTGATTGAAAAGTATCTGCTGGTGGTGCAACCGCTGGATCAGCCGGTGACATCGGCCATGGAGAACCTGGGGCTGGACCCTGGCGCGACCCCGCCCGCATAGCCGAGCACCCCGGCGCAGCGTGTATGACTGCGCCGGGGTGTCTTGCTATCCCTCGTCTCCCTCAGCAATTGCAGGCGCGGCATCCTCCAGCCGCTGAACTTGCTCAGCGGTGAGTGTTCCAGTCTTCTGGCATCGTGCGATAACGTCCGCGAGCGACATCTTGCCGGACTGCATTGCTTCCGACATGGCATCAAATCCGGCGTCAAACTTGTCGGCCGGGTATTCTCGGGTCTGTACCTGCAGGTTTTTGACGTGCCAAATGATGCGCTTCTGGCGCGATATGGATAGCGGTATATCCAAGCCGCGCGCGTCGATGCCCGTGACGGCGGTTACTCGGATCCCGCCGACTTCCTTGCCGCCATAGACCACAGACGGGTCGCATATTATTTCTGCGTGCTGACCGATCCAATCATCAGACTCGGTCCCCCAGCATGCGGACAATACGCGCAGCATTCCGGTGCTGGGCTTCCAGGGCCTGTCTTGGTCTCCGTCGAAGAACACCCAGACGCGCTGTTCCAGGGCAGTCGGGTCTACATGCACGTCCCGGACGCGAATTACGCGCGGCACGGCCAGATCAGCAGCGTTCAACTGGTCAGACTTTGCCGCCAACGCAAACGTAACATCTGTCATGTGATATCCCCTATCATTTCGTCTTCGATCTGCTTGTAAAACCAGTTTGGGATGCTTTGCTCTGTGGCTTCTACCGGCTCGCAGCGGTCCTGCCATTCCGCATACTCGCATAGTTCGCGTTTGTAGGTCCGCCTGCCGTACTCGACAAGATCATCCGGCAGCGCGACAACGTCTACCGGGTAGCGCCCGGCGCTGGCGTTTTTCTGGATAACGATAAACTGCATGGGACCGGTGTGGATGTCGTTCGCAGCCAACCCGTCTTCGTAGAACGCGGCCTGCACGTAATAGCGATAATCGACCACAGAATTGCCGAAACCCTTAAGATCCGGCGTAGTCTTGATATCTCCGAGCGTTACGTCCCACGTCAAAATATCTGGGCGGGCGCGGCAATCGACACCGGAGTCAGGGTCACGCCAGAACACGGAAGACTCGTTCACTGCGCCCTTGCTCTCAAGCATCTCTCGCGCGACCGGGTGCGCCATGACAGACTTGGCCATGATCTGCAGCTTGCGCTGCTCCTCATCGGTGATGATGCAGCATTGTTCGTGCGCGTCGAGCCATTCCTTTTTGGCCAGCAGGTCGACTGCTTTACGTCCGAATTTTGGCATTACCACGTAATCGATATGCGCGCGGTGCGGCTCAAGTAACATGGTGTGCATGGCTGTCCCCAGGTTCAGCGCGCGGCGTTTCTCTGGGTCTTCCGGTGCAGTCCGAGCCCAGACCAGACGGGCCGGGGATTCCGAGAACAACTTGAGGTTGCTGTTGCTCATCTCGGGGCGCGCGTGGTACTCGTCCGCTGGCATGTCGTAAATTATTTGGGGCATGTTGTCGCCTCCACGGCAGATTTAATAATCGGCTTCCATACTTTCCACCATACGAGCGCATGCCTGTCCATGGCATTGATGCGCTCATCATCGAACTCCCACCAATCATCGATCGGGTGCTGTTCGCAGCCGATGGCCATCATGTCGGCAGTCCAAGCGACCGTCCATGTATCACACAACATGGTGTGTATTTCGCGCATGTTGCCTATGGCGCCCCTGAGGTTGGCGTCCCTGAGGTTGGCGCGCCTGAGGTTGGCGCGCCTGAGGTTGGCGTCCCTGAGGTCGGCGTCGCTGAGATCGGCGCCCCAGAGGTCGGCGCCCCTGAGGTTGGCGTCCCTGAGGTTGGCGCGCCTGAGGTCGGCGTCGCTGAGGTTGGCGTCCCTGAGGTCGGCCTCGTTGAGGTTGGCGTCAGTGAGATCGGCGCGCCTGAGATCGGCGCCCCAGAGGTTGGCGCCAGTGAGATCGGCGCGCCTGAGATCGGCGCCCCAGAGGTCGGCGTCGCCGAGGTAGGCGTCCCTGAGGTTGGCGTCCCTGAGGTCGGCGCCCCTGAGGTCGGCGCGAGCGAGGTCGGCGCCTGGCGCGATTTCATGACCGTTAATTTTCATTGCTTGCTCTCTGTCGGTGTGTGCACAAACAGCATAGCAAAGCCGCTGCCTGTATGCCATACTGTAGTCGTGGCTGATATCGGAGGACATACAAGTGGATATTACAGGTGTTCGGTTACCCGCCGATCTGAAGCGGGAAATACGGAAGGCGGCACGCGCGGACGGGCTGAGTCTGTCGGCGTGGCTGAGGAACCTTGCAGCGCTGGAACTGAGGCGGCGCAAGGCTCTGGAGCGGACAGAGCGATGAACCGGTGCGCGCATTGTAAATGGTCATACTACAAGGCGGCGTCGAAGCGTCCGGGCCTGCGGTGCTCAAACATGCAGACAGTCTATGGAACGCGCGGCTGGGCGTGTCCAGTAAGGCCGTTTGACTGCCCGGAGTTCGAGCGCGAGCCCGGTTCGGATGATGAGCAGCAGGGTAATGTTGCTGCAGAAAAGAATGTTGCTGAAGAAAAGGATGCAGAAAAATGAAGGATAAAATTGTGCAGATTGCTGCCGCGCCGAAGGCCGTGTACGGGCTCTGCGAGTAATGAAACTTCACCCGCACCAATCCGAAGCCAAGCAATCTGTGCGGCAGGAGTTCCGGCGGGTGCGGTCGGTGTTGTTGCAGGCGCCGACCGGCTTCGGAAAAACGGTAGTTGCTGCCGATGTGATGCTTGGCACCATGGACCGGGGCGGCGTGCCGTTTTTCGTATGCCATCGGCGCGAATTGGTTGAGCAGTCCAGCCTGACGCTGACCCGGTTCGGGATACCGCACAGTTTTATCGCAGCAGGCTTCCCATACGATCCGCGCGCGGCATGTTTCGTCGCGTCGATTGATTCCCTGAAGTCAGACAAACGACTGGCGGTAGTGCCACAACCCAAGCTGATGATATGGGACGAAACTCATCATATCGCCGCAGCCGGTTGGGCAAAGGTCCGCAACCACTACGGCGAGTCATACCACCTAGGGCTGTCAGCAACGCCGCGCCGCCTGGACGGCAAAGGCCTGGCGGCATACTTCGAAGCCATGGTTCAGGGTCCGCCGGTTGCGTGGCTCATTGATAACGGATTTCTGGCTCAGTACCGCATTTTTTCCATTCCCGGCGCCGACACTTCCAAGCTGCATCGCAGGGCCGGTGAGTTCATCAAGGCCGAATCCGCCGCCGCCATGGATCGCAAAGTAATTATGGGGAACATCGGCAAACACTGGAGCGAATACGCCCGTGGTCGGCTGACAATCGGTTTTGCCGTAACCGTCCAGCATTCGCAACACATAGTCCAGGCCATGCAGGCAATCGGAATCCGGGCGGCGCATTTAGACGCAACCACGAAGCGGGCTGAACGCAAGCAGATCCTTCAGGATCTGGCGCGCGGGCGGCTCGACATGGTCTGGAATGTCGGGCTGTTCGGCGAGGGCTACGATCTGGCGGCGAATGCCGGATTAAATGTGCAAGTCGGCTGTGTCGTTGATGCTGCCCCGACCGATTCTGAATCAATTTGGCTCCAGCGGTGCGGGCGAGCTCTCAGGCCGCAGGAATCGCGCGCTGTGATTCTGGATCATGCGGGGAACGCTGGGCGCCATGGTCTGCCGTGCGAGCCGCGCGAATGGACGCTAGAGCATGATCGGAAAAAACGGAATCCAGCAGACCGAGTACCGATGAAGCAATGCGACCGCTGTTATGCGTGCCATGAGCCGGCGCCGGCGTGCCCGGAATGTGGCTACGAATACCCGATTACTCAGCGACAGATTAACGAGATTGAAGGAGAGTTGCAGGAGCTAGACAGGAAACGCGAGAGGAAGCAGCAGCAGCGCCAGGCGCAAACGCTGGCGCAGTTGATCGCACTAGGCGAGGCGCGCGGCTACAAACCAGGCTGGGCGCGTCATGTTTGGAAGGTAAGACAGGGAAGACGATGATGCCTAAGCACGGCATAGAGGCAGAGTTCGGCAAGAAAACGCGCAAAGCGCTATACACCATCGGAAAATACATGCCAGCCGAAGCGCTGGAGGAATTAGCCGCTGTGCTGGCCATGGGCGCCGAGAAATACCCAGATGAACGCTGGCGAACACTGGACGCGCGGCAGAATTTCGGTTCGATCATGGGGCATCTGGACATGGCATTTACCGGGCGGGTCGAGGGTATTACACACTTTCTGGAGGACCAGGAAAGCAAGCTGCACCCGGGCTCTCACGCTGCGGCGCGGCTGTTGTTTCAGGTTGCGAGGGACAAGACCGATGTTTAATCGCCGGAAAACCGATAACCCGGAAAAATCAGCAACCCTAACCGGTCTGGAGGGATGTGCTGTGCGGCTACTGACTGAGGCGCGCGGCGAGATAGACCGGGCCGCCGTGATGCTCGGGGATCACGCAGACCATCCGCTAAACCGGATCGAGCGCGCCTGGGATCTGGTGTCGGACGCCAAGGTCCAGCTCATACGGGCAGAACATCAATTGCGGCGCATGGCCCGGGAATACAACAACGGAGGAGGGAAATAATGTTCAGCGCCAAACACGACACAACAGTCAGCGGGGGCAGGATAGCCCCGGTGCGCCTGATGTCACAGCAGAGAAATCGGCGGCGCGGCGTCGGTTCGCTGTATCGGCAAATCAGCAACCTCATCCGGCGCGAATGGATCGAGACAAAAACCATAGCCGCGCGCATCGGTGTTCGGACTGGCGAGGTTACGCGCAGGGTCCGCACCATGTCCGAGCTGGGACATGTCGAGACCCGCAAAACCGGCAGATGCACCGAAGTCCGGAAAATCCAAGGGAGATAGCATGTTTTCAGCCGCATTTATTCAGCACGCACACACAAGCAACCGTAACAAAACGCGCGAAGCTGCGCAGAAAATGCTTGAATCGCGCAAGCCGGCCGGCGGTCTGACGACAGTGCAGGCGCGATTTATGGCGTTTATCACCGACGAGTGGCGAGAATGCCGTTGGATTGCCAACCAACTGGACGACTACGACCCGCGCGGGGCGCCTAAAATTCTGCGCCGCATGGAACGGGACGGGCTTATAGAGTGTCAGGTCCGGACCAGGCCGCGCGGCCGTAATGGGCTGAAGGGTAAGATTTTGTATGTCAGGCTGCCCCGTGCGGGAGTCTGAAATCCAAAAGGAAATAATGCTGGCGGCCACGGCCGCCGGCTGCCGTTTGTTTCGAAGCAATGTCGGGAGCGCGTGGACTGGCGATATTACCTGGAAGGGAGGCGGCGCATTGCTGATCGAACACGCGCGCCGGTTTTCCACCGGTCTGCCAGTTGGCTGGCTGGATCTGGTGGGCTGGACTGCAACCGGGCGCTTTATGGCTGTGGAGGTTAAGGGCCCGCGCGGACGGGTCAGCAAGGAGCAGCAGAACATGATTAACACAATCAACAGAGCCGGCGGAGTTGCCGGCGTCTGTCGAAGTGTCCAGGATTTTGAGGATCTGCTATCATTAAAGCGTTGACGTAATCCCCTATCTCCTTGTGTGTGCTTGGCCTCAGTCCCCCTGAGGCCATTTTTTTGTCAGTTGGCTTGTCCGCCGGCGCGCTCGATCCCTCGCCGAAGCGCTGCTGTCTGGTCGCGCTTGATTCTCGCCATACTGCGAGGCAGGCCGGGCGCGCGCATGCTGTAGATGTGCTGCGCTATGCGCTCTCTCATCCTGCGCTCGGCGTCGCGCTCCCGTTTCCATGCGCGATATGACTGGATCAGCAGGACCAGCGAGCCACCAGCCAGCATCAGAAACAACCCATACAGAAATTCAGTGGTCATCATTACTCTATCTCCTCGCCACATTCCGGGCAGATCCAGCGCCCATCTGTTGTTTCGGTCATTTCCTGATCAGGGCAGATCGGGCACATTACTTCGATATCGTCCTGATTCCAGGGTGCCAGCTCCCAATTTATGGAGCCTAGTTGACAGTCGTCCGGGTAGTAATCCATTTTTTTACTCCATTTCGATGTTGATATCGCCAGAAAATACAAGCTGGCTGTCCCGAACTTCACTTGGCAGGAATGTTTGGTTTAGCAGCATGTCACAAACGGCGCTGTCTGATACCATAATGCGAACCCTATCAAACCAGTGATGCACATTAGTTTCTATGGCGGTTGCATTTATGCGCGCGCATATGTCGGGCATATGGCCGTCGCTTGACGCTGACTCAACTGTTAACGAAAACGAGTCGCTGCATATGTTAACCCCGTCCGACAGAAATGCGGCGTATGTTTTTCCTGGCTTTGGGATGCCGGTTAGCTTGGCCGGGTGTGTATTGGCCGGCATCTCAAAAATGTTGGTTAGCTCAGACGGGTCTGGCAAATCCCAAGTTTCTAATCCTTCCTGCTCGCGCAATTCATCGCGAACGATTTCGCGAATGGCTTTGATGTCATTATCAGTCAGCATTTCGCATGTTCCCGTAAAAATCTTTAAACCACGGCGGCAGAAACTCCGCCGTCATGCGGTTGAATGCCTGTTGCTCGACAATGGTTTTCTCCAGCTCCTGCAGTATCCGAGGCTTGTCGCCTTCCCATTTCGCCAGCATGTCGGCAGCCTGTTTGAGCTGCTGCGATGTCCAGTCGTCTGTTCTCATTGTGTGATACTCCGTCTTATGAGCGTGGCTGGTTTTAATCATGCGGGCGGCATTGTTTATCTGCCCAGTCTCCGGGCAGCCATCTCATGCCGCAACCCCCAACTCGTTAAGCCTGTACCTACGCAGTACGCTGTTAACCATGCCGCGCGCGGTTTCGCGCTCGGACTCGGTTGCGTCCGGTGCGGTCGCCAGCAGCAGGGCCGAAGTTATTGACCGCGCGTCGTTGTCGTCGGCGGTCAAGATGGCTGTGCGTAATACTTCATAGTCGTTCATGTTTGCGTTCTCCGTTGTGTGTCTTGCCCCGCCGGAGCGGGGCTGGTGGGTGTTTCAGTTCAGCGGCTCCCAGGGAACGCTGTCGCCGTTCGCTAACTGTTCATCCGTCAGGACAATGCGGTTCAGTGCCAACTGAATCAACTCATCATCAGTAGTCGCGCCACGCTGCATGGCGTATTCGATGCCATGCGCTACCTGATCGTCGGAGTAACCGGCAGCGCTGAGGATTGCAATGATGCTATTAGTGGTGCTGGTCATGTCTTTCTCCTTGTGTGTGTCTTGCCCCGCCGGAGCGGGGCTTGTGGGTGGTTCGGCTCCATCGGCGATTCTGAGTTCTTTCATTCGCCGAATTTCATCCTTGGCCTTGCCGTATTCGATGCACATTTGTACGTACATTGATTCGAGTTCCGCGCATTTCTGCCCAAGCTCACGATAACCTTCCAGGCTTTTGTCGGCGGCTTTCTTCACCATCCACTGGATGTCTGATTCTAGCTTCTCGATTTTTTTGTCTTTTGTCTGCAGTTCCTTTTCCAGTGCTTTGATTTTTTGACACTGCACATAATCCGCAAACAGTGGGGCATCAGCTTTGTGAGTCATGTCTTTCTCCGTTATGTGTCTTGCCCCGCCGGAGCGGGGCTTGTGGGGTGTTACTGCCAGCCTTCCAGCGCGTCGCGCTCTGCGTCTAGGCGCTCCATTGATCGCCGCAGCCTTTTGGCGTGCTCTGGGCTGGCGGGATTCTTTAAGTCACGAACTATCGCGCTGCGAAGGTCGCGCCATTGCCGCCTACGCTCATCAATGCAGTCGCGAGCGTATTGGATGGCCTCATCTCGCGTCGCGAACGCGACGCCGCGCCTGTGAAACCGCTTGTTAGTGACATCGCAATATGTGTAACTCTGGCCGCAAATTTTCGTTGATCCGTCCGGGAAGCGGATTACCGGTTTGTATTCGCCGTAACTCTTGCGGGCGGTCGGTTTCATGTCTGCGTCTCCGGTGTGTTGTGTGCTTCGATGGTTGTAATTATACAGGACTGTTGACGGTCGTCAACACTTTGAGGCGATAAATGTTGACGGTTGTCTACAGTCACTTCCTAGACTAGACTTTTAGGCCCGATATGCAACCGGACCAGACCATGACAAACCTGCGCGAACTGATGGCCGAGCACAACCTGAAATCTCCAGACGTGGCCCGCCTGCTCGGCGTAAAGCCACAGACCGTGCGGGCGTGGGCATCGCCTACAACGCCGCGTCATATCCCGAACAACCTGCTGGACCTGCTTCGCTACAAGCTGGCGGAAGAGATTAAAGATCATCTGCGGAAACAGTCGCTCGACAAGCCGGCGGAGAGCGAGGCGTGACATGGTCCCTGCCAATCCGGTTGGCAGCGGAGCTTATCGGACAGCAACCGAAACGCTGTAGCGGTGGCGCACGTTTCTACGCAGATCACAAGCTGAAAGTAGATTATGCAGGCACGTGGCATGATTTCAGCCAGTCCGAGGGAGGGGATCTTCCGGGGCTGGTCAAGCGCCATCTAGGCTGCGAGTGGCCGGATGCGTTCAAGTGGCTTGAGGATCGGGGTTGGGAGAATCCCAAAGACCCAGCGGCACGAGAGCGGGCGCGCGTCGCGCGCGCACGCGAGAAAACCGAAACCGAGCGGCGCAGGGCCGCAACCATACTTATGTTAATACAGGCAGACCGCGACGCAGGCAGGCCGGTGGATGCTGATCTGGAAACGCGCACGTGGCAGACACTAAATCGCCTGATGGGGGAATCGTGAAAGAAAAACCACCCAACGGAGAACTCCCCGGCGTGGACGTCTACGCCGAAGACGCAGCCCGCTACTGTGGCAAGCCCACGAAGTTTGACATGCAGCGCGCTTCAAAAGCGTTCCAGGACGCTATAGCCGAGCACGTTGTCTCAGATGCCGAGCTAAACACAACGCTCGGAGCAGAGGCGCAGGAACGCGCATATAAACCGCCCGCGCGGTCGGTGCTCGCGATCAACGCCGCGGAAATGGAGTCAGCGGAACTAACGCCCGACTGCATTGTGCGGGACTACCTTTATGCGGACGTGGCCCAACTAATCGCACCCGGCGGCGTCGGGAAAACGACGCTTGTGTTGCACGAGTCTATTCAGATCGCGCTAGGACGCGATGTGTGGGGCCTGGAGGTAGTCAAGCAAGGCGCCACCCTGATAGTTACGGCCGAGGATCAGCGCGAACGCTTGGTGGCACGCTTCCGCGAGATCTGTAAAGCGCTGAACCTGTCCGGCAAAGACCTAGCCACAGCCATGGCCGGGTTGCTCATCTGGGACGTAACCGGCGCGGACCTGAAGCTGATTCAGGCTGATGACGGAAATATTCGCCTTACCGAACTGGCTGACAATATTGTCTCAGCGTTCAGCGACGAACCGCCGGTCGTGGTTATCTTCGACCCGCTGGTATCGTTCGGCGTCGGCGAGGATCGCATTAACGGAAACGAACAGGGCTGCGTAATGGCGGCCCGGCGCATCATGAACGGGCTAAATTGCTGCGTGCGATTCATACACCATACCGGCAAGGGCAACGCCAGAGAGAAAACAGACGACCAGTACAGCGGCAGGGGTGGCTCAGCGCTCGCTGACGGGTCCAGAATGACGGCGGTAGCGCACTCGTGGCAGCCAGGAGAGAAACCCACTCCACCGCAAGCATGCGAGCCTGGAGCCGATGTCGGGATAGTCAGGCTCAGCCGGCCGAAGCTGTCCTACTCACCACCCAACCTGCCCCGGATCTGGTTGCGCCGCACCGGATTTAGCTACGAGTCATTTATAGAGGAACCGCAACCGAGCGTCGCCGAGAAAGCCGCGCGGGATGTGGGGGACGTTCTGCAGTTTGTCATTGGCCAGCTTATGGATGGCCGCAAGCATTCCAAGTCGAGCCTGGACGCGCTCGCCGACCAGATAGGAGATGGCCTTACCCGAAAGGAACTGCGCGCGGCTGTGGCTACGCTGATGAGTTCTGGCGGCCTGTACCAGCGGGATCTTCCGGAGCACCAGCGCCACGGGCAGTTGCGCTCATTCCTGATGCCGTCCCGGGATGCTGTCGCTCTGGCCTCACCGCATCTGGCAGAAAAAATCGAAGCCGCTGCGGTCGGCGGATTAACGGCGGATTAGATTTTGATGGGTCGATTTTCACTGCCTAAGCCGCCGGGCCGCCTAATCCGCCGCCGCCTAAGAAATACAAGACGGCGGCGGATTAAGCCGCCCGTCTATTTCTTGGTTTCTTCCAACCCGCCGGCGGGGCACGGCGGATTAGCGGCGGATTGGCGGATTACACTTTTTGTGGGGTTATTTTATGCCTAAGGGACACGCCAGTCAGACGGTCAAGGAGAAGCGCCGTGCCAAGCTGCCAACGCCCCTGCCATGCTCAGCATCGAAGCATGAGCCGGAGCGGTGGGTAAACCTGAGCGCGGTGCCGAAAGACAAGAGAGCCGCCGTATGGTCCAGGCTGGAGCAGTCCAGGCCGGAAACGGCAGACATGCTCAAGCACGACGAGAACTGGAAGGCACTGCGGGATAGGTTTGGTGGTGCGGTTCATGTCAAGAAGGAGGTATAATGCCCGAAGCAGTGACACGCTATGCGGAAGTGGAAACAGGTCTGTTGCTGGCTTCGGTGGGGAACTTCCGCCCCGTGTCACCCGAAGTCAGCAGCAGACCTTTTTTTTGGAGATGTGAGAATGAAAGTTCACCCATTCGCAGCAATCTACCCGATGATCCCGGCTGACGAGATGGAGGCACTTGCCGCCGACATCGCAGAGAACGGGCTTCTTCATCCGCTGGAGTTTGCGCGCATCGACGGCGAGGAAGTGCTTATTGATGGTCGCAATCGCCTGGCGGCCTGCGAGCTTGCCAAGGTTGAGCCAGCGTTTGTTGAGTACCAGGGGCCGACCGATGACGACGCGATAGGGGCGTACATTCTGGCTCTAAACAACAACCGCAGGCACATGAACCAAGGCCAGAGAGCGCTAACCCATGCCAGGCTGGCACCGGAGGGGCGGAAGCGAGGGCCGAACGGCGGAGTTTCCGGCCATAATGGCCAGAATTTAGAGCCAAGCGTCACTACGCTGAAGCGTGCCCGCGTCGTCCTGAAGTGGGCTCCGGACTTGGTCGATGGTGTTATGGCTGGGGAGGAGCCGTTGGCATCGGCTTACACAGAAGCCGCCAGGCGTAAACGTGTGGCGCGCGATAAGGCGGCGCGCGAGCAGGCGGCGCAAGCGGCGGTGGCGCAGCGTTTGGCGGAAGAGACCGCCTCAGAGGATGAGAAGGTTGAGCGGGACGCGGCTGAGATGCGCGCGCTGAAGGCGCAATGGCGCGCAGAGCTTCGGGCCGAATGCCCAGAGCTTGCCGAGGCTGAGCAGTCCGGGGTTGTTACGCTGGAATATGCTCGCGAGGAGATGCAGCGGCGCATGGAGAAGCGCAAATCTATGTGCGTGACCTGGAAGCTGTGTTTCGAGAAGCTGCGCCAGTTTCATACAGGGTTCAGCGCCACGTTTGAGTTGGAGAATGTGGCCGAGTATTGGCACAGCGTGAGCAATCGAGAGGAGGCAGCCGGTAATATAGGCGCGCTGACGTTTATGCGCGATTTTTGCGATCAGGTATTACGGGAGTTTGTGGAAAATGGCTAAGACAGACGTGGCGCGAATTGCCGAGCAGGAAATTTGCCGGTTTCTTGAGGGCGGCGAAGCATCAATAACACCAAGGGAACTTTTGGATCGCGTTATTTCCAAAGCCACCCCAGAGCAGCTAGAGCAGCATCAGCGGATTGGCCTGGATGCGTGGATGGAGTCGGAGTTGCGCAAGCAGACTCGGGCGCGCCTAAAGTCGTGCGGCACGTTGGGCATGTTCCCCGAGCTGCCCCGGATGATTTTGCTTGGAGGCATTTATTACAACGGGCTCACGTGTACTGCGGAGGTTCTGCGTGCTCATATTGAGCATTGCGAGGAAAACGCCAGGGCATGCGCTGAGCGAGCGAAGAAAAAGCGGGAGCAACTTGGGGCGCTGGCGGATTTTATGGATGAGCACAAAGTCGAAACGACCGGCGAGGCAATAGCGCTCATGGAGGCAAGAGCCGCCGCATAACCGCAACATGCTACACTGTCAAGGATGGGGCCGGGCGTGATCACCCGGCCCCGGGCGCCGAGCCAAGGGAGCCACCCGACGCCGGCGTTAAGTTTAGCAAGGGAGACGGATTATGACAGACGATTTCCGGGGGTTTGATCCCCTCAAGCCTGCTGAGTCAGAGCACGCGCGGCTGTACGCGCAGCTCAGCGGCAAGAACATCAGGGTTGCCGGCGCCGGGCTCAGCAAAGACACAATCGCAGTCATCGGAGCGGTTATCGTCGCGGTCGTGGCGCTGATTGTGTTCGGTCCGGCGCTGGCTCAGCGTTCGATTACGCAGACAATCCAGGGTCCGCTCCAGGAGCTGGAAGACAGGCTTATAGAGCAGCAGGCTTCTGCGGATTCCCTGCGCGGCTTGCTCGCCGACATGCGCCTGAGGATCGAGGTTGTCGGTAACGGTGGCCAGATCCAGTCGGTTGAGTTCACACCACCGTCCCCGCAGTTTAAGCAGCACGGTCCCGGCGATTTCTCCGGGCTGGATGATCTCCTGGACCATGCCCCGTTTATACCTGAGCTTCGTCCGAATGAAGACCAGCATGTTTTGCTGCCTGATGTGCTGCCGGTTGAGCCTGCCGACATCCCAGCGCCTGGTTCCGGTGCTCTGATTTTCTCGGAGCCCTCGCAATCTGCGCCGTCCGGTGGTTTGCGCGGGGGTGACTCATGAGCATGGTGTGGGATGACTTCACCGAGCTTGCTCAGCGCGTGCGCGCACCGGGGCCTGGCGTGGATTCCGGCCCGGTGCGTGACATGATCCGCTCGATCGGCATAGACCACAGTATGGGCTTTGGGGACGTCACCGCGGCTGTGGTTCCGCCTGCTGGCGTGTTCACCCTGAGTGCTGACGCATACAGCAAGGGCGACGGGTTTATCGAATGGGCGCCGAAGGTCGGTGTCTTCGATTTCTCGGAGTTCGAGCGGTTCGCGATCACCGGCAAGCTTGACCATGGCCAGATGCTGGCAACGTTGGCGCTGTATGATGGCATCGGAAAGTCTGAGCATCCGGTCCATGTCGAGGGCGAATTCTCCCATGCTTGGGATATTCCTTCGTTTTCGGGCGTCGTTCTTTCACATATCACCACGGTGAGGCTAGACTTAGGCATGGAGCGGTTCGCGCAGGATATGGCGCTTACTTCGGTGTCTGTTGACGTGCCAACCGTAGGCAGTGGCGCGCTTGTCGTGGGTGGTATTGTTGCGATGATGGCGAGCAAATTTGCAAACAGGAGGATTAGGTAATGGCGGGAACATATAGCAACGATGCGGAACAAGACGGGCTCGCGCTGCTGTTCGGTCTGGGCGGGAGCACGGCGACCACGACTGTCGAGATTAAGCTGAGCACGACAACTGTCTCGCCGGATGGTACCGGGCTTACTGAGCCAGGCGGTACATGGTATGGGGCCAAGGATGTCGCGTTTGGTAATGCGACCGGCAATAAGCCGCGCACGATCAGCAACACGGCGGAGATCGACTACGGCAACAGCGACGAGGATGTTTCGCTGGTTGGCTGGATCTTGTACGACAAGGCCAACGGGCGCACGCGCGGCGTTTACAACTTCCCGGCACCGATCAGCGTGCAGACCGGCAACCCGATTAAATTTGCGGTTGGCTCGTTGGTTGTGACGCTTAACTAATGGCTGCGCGTCCAGTTCGAGGAAGGGCAACGATGGCTAACACCTACACGAAAGACATCGCCAAGGCGCAAACGCAGTACTGGTCCGATGAGCAGATCGCCGCTATTGCGGGTGTGCTGGACGATGGCGCCGGCGGCGCCACTGAAGGCCTGTCGGATCTGGAAGCGTCAACATATCTGAGGACAACGGCTGCAGCCGGGACGGTGACGCGCCGGGTTATCAGCCGGACAGCACTGTTTACGATGCTGAATGAGCCCGATGCCGGCGCGAATCCTCAGGTTCCGCCGATACTGCAGATGCGCGACGAATACCGGCAGGCGGTCGCAAAGGTAATTGGCCTGGGTGACGCGAATGTCGCCAACGGTCTGCTGGTTGCTTGGGAGGCTAACTGGATTCTGGAGCGTATCGCAGACGGGATCGAGCAGAGCTTTATCGATAACGACCCGAACACCGGGACCAAATCCGCCGTTTTCTGGATGATCGACCAGATGAAGACGCAAGGTTGGATCAGTAACCAGCATGTTCAGAAGTTTGTCGACGAAGCGGGCGCCGATGTAACGCAGACCATTGCGGATTCTGTCGGCGTGCCGAATGTAGATGGACGTTGCGTCGGGTTTGCCCGCGGGAAAACGGCAGCGGATCTCGGAGATGGTTTGCCGGCTGAGTATGGCTCGCCTGCCCGCGAGCATTCGTTTGTGAGCAATGGGTCTAAAACCATTGTAGTGCGCCTGAGTTTGCCAAATGACGTTGCTGCTGAGCTTGGTGAGTTGCTGGTCTATGCGTGGGTCGATAACGGCCCAGCCAAGACGCTGCGCCCGTTACAGGGGGCAGGTGAGTATGAATTCTCCATTCGAAGCGAGGCGGCAGCGCCAGGAAAAACGCAAGTGCTGCGCTGGAAGGGGTGGCGGGATGGCATGCCTGGACTGACCGGGATTGTCGTGTCTGGAATTCAGTAAACCAGACTTCCCATGTCAGCACCTACATTAAACACAAGCAATCCGCTAACAGTTGGATTAGTTGGCGCGTATTCGTTCGCGTACTCGGTTCCGGGGCAGCCGCTGGACAACTCTGTTCTGCTGGACGGTACGCAAACCTATACGGCAAGTCTCGGGCTTGTGTCTGGTGGCTGGGGTGACGGGGCCGGTTTTGACTCGGGCAATCCGATCAATTACACCGGGTCTGCGTCTCTCCTGCCCGCAGCGGGCGACACTGAGGGAGTGGTTGGTTATTGGTTTAACGATTCCAGTGCTCCGTCCGCAGCTTTTGATACGTTAAATGGCAACCCCGGTTTCGGTGGCAATCTTTGGGGCTTGGGGGCCGACACTAGGTATAGGTTCACATCATCCGGCGCTTTGAGCCGCGCAGATACGGCTGATTTAAGCGTTGCACACTCTTTTATTGCCGGTGTCAATTCGCATGGCGGAGCTGATGCCAGGAGCGCACGTGCTTACCTGAATGGCGCTCTGAGCGAAACTTCAGCTTTAAGTGCTTTTGATCCATACACGCCTGCCGGGAATATGTCGGTTTCCGCTCAAACGGCGGGTAGTCTGGCGCATTTGCTGTTTTACTCCGATAATCCAGTACAGTTATCAGAGGCGGATTATGTAGATTTAAATTCCGGTGTTGCTGATCTGTTTGAATCGGATCAAATAACAGCTCAAGCGATTGGCGTCATTACTGGTGTAGTGGCAAAGCGTCAGTCAACAGACAAAAGCACGCTTATCACGTGGGACGAAGATCCGGACTCGGTCACATATGAAGTCGAGTTCCAGTTTGTCGGCGAGGTCGATCAGTGGCAAACGTTAGTTGTTTCTTCCACGGTTGGCACAAGATGGTGGCACCACTATGACGGAGGCGCACAACGGGAGTACAGGGTCCGAGGAAAGGATGGAGGGACGTTCGGTGACTGGTCGGCTGTAACGCAGGAAACCCTGCAAGATGTGCGTGTGACCTGGGTCAGCGCAACCCGGAACACCATTGAATGGGACGCTGTCACTGATGCCACCAGTTATATTATTGAGTACCGGGACATAACAGGCTCGGGTGCCTGGACAGAGCTTGCAACGACATCGCAGCTAAGCTACACGGACAACAAGCCGAATGAAAATAGACGTGCTTATAGGGTCACGGCTGTTACGGGCGGCGGCAATGTTGGTCCTACGGAAGTAGGGTACGAGATCCGGCCTTATAGGCTCAGACAGCAGGGGAATGATACGTGGGTAGAAGTGCCTACAATTTCCTGGAGCCAAACAAACGTTGGGAATCAGCACGAATTCTATATTGATTGGGATGGCGAAGGCTCCGGTGCGATCAGAAACATATGGGGTTCCATAAATAATAGCGTCAACAGAGTGTTAAAGTTAGAAGGCGATAATTATTCGAGTTATCGTGGTGCTTTGGTTGGAAGCATTCTTCCTGTTCCTGCAAATGTAGAAACATTCTTCTACGAAGAAGCTGTCTCCAACACAAACCCGCGTTATCGTGTTGAGTCTGGGAATAATTATCAATTTATAAACGGTAACGCACAAGCGGCTAGTGGGCTTGTCATTGGCCATGCGCTGCCTAATGGCGTGCCTATCAATGGCGTAATTCAACATCTCCGGTTATATACCAATAATGTGCTGCAACACTGGTGGGTGCTGGACGATAATGCTCTGGATGGCGGTCAGATTGATGACCTGGTCGGTGACGCGCACGGCACCTTAATTCTTGGAAGCGGTGAATGGTTTGGTGGTCCCGTAGGTCCGCCCCCGCCTGGGCAGGTGACGGGTGTTACCGCGACCCGTCAGGCCGGCGACGTAAGCACGCTGATCGAATGGCAATTGGAGCCTGATGCTGTCACCTATGAGGTCCAGCAGCAGCTAGTCGGGGATACGGATCAGTGGCAGGTGGTGGCCGCTGCTGTTGTTGGAACTTCGTTCACGGACAATCACGCGGGTGGCGCAAGGCGCGAATATCGCGTCCGGGCGGAGAATGCCACAGATATCGGCCCGTGGTCTGATGTTGCGCAGGAGACGCTGCTGCCGGTCGAGTTGCCCGGTCAGGTTGATGGCGTCGGTTCTGTTTCCGGTTCGCCTGAAGTCTCGCGTTTGCTATCTGGGCAGGTGGACGGTGTCGGCGCTGTCTCCGGTTCGCCTGAGGTTTCTTCTTCATTATCTGGCCGAGTGGATGGCGTCGGCGCGGTTTCCGGGTCGCCGGAAGTTTCCCGCCTGCTGTCTGGGCAGGTAGATGGCGAGGGATCGGTTGCGGGCTCGCCTGAAGTCTCCCGCCTGCTATCTGGCCAAGTGGATGGCGTCGGGTCTGTTGAGGGCGAGCCTTCGCTTGACACAACGGTTTGGCTGGCTGGCCAAGTGGATGGCGTCGGGTCTGTGTCTGGCTTGCCCGAAGTTTTGCGCCTGCTGTCTGGTCAGGCAGATGGCGTCGGCGCGGTTGCTGGCAGCCCGCAAGTTACGCGCCTTTTGTCCGGCCAGGTTGATGGCGTTGGCTCAGTATGGGGTGCGCCTGTCGTGGTTGGCGATCAGGTGTTGTGTGGTCCGACGTGGGAATATAGCAACCCGAGGACATGGGGGATAACATGCGTTCAGAAGTCGTAAGCGTCCCGGTTTATCCGGGATATGGGAATTCCTTTTCTGTCCGATTGCTGGCCGAGCCTGGATTCGATTTTACCGCAGTTACTGCTGCTGTCGCCGTGCTTGAATCGGGGGAGTACCGGTCTGATGCAAACCCCGGGGTCATTAAGTATGAGGCGGAGGTTGAAAACGAGGTTGGCATTGCTGGAATTGTCACCCTGGCCCTGGGTGGCGTAATGGCTGCGAATACTCAAGAGTATTTGCGCCTGGCAATCGAGTACATGGGTAATGCTGATGGCCATGTTTGGATTGATGGCAAGGGCTCGGACCGCAAGCTGTTGTTGGTTGCTGTCGATGGCTCCGCATGAATTTGTTTCATGTTGTGGGCGTGGCGTGGCCTGTTTGGCGTTGCGGGTCCTCCTGGGAGTTCTCAAACGCGGGTCT
>Ga0180438_10001886_pt1 | contig 35864 bp, 31 predicted proteins | sample SS_ome_12_FD_132455 | JGI IMG/M metagenome (GOLD analysis project Ga0180438, IMG submission 132455) | Hypersaline lake sediment archaeal communities from the Salton Sea, California, USA - SS_3_D_2 metaG | ecosystem: Environmental > Aquatic > Non-marine Saline and Alkaline > Hypersaline >... | reverse complement strand
CTCTCTTGTTGGCTATTTTTCTCAAGCTATTGCCGCACTGCTTGCATACTGCAACAGACAGCATGACGTAAAACCTGATCTAGTCAATTACTTGATACCAACTTGTATTTCCTGATTCAGCTATTTTCTTGTATTTAGATTCCTAAATCTATACTCTCAAATTAGACCTTGTTTATTATGTTCACTGCTTGAAACCGATAGATGAAAGGGAGATATGAAAGTAAAGATGCTTCAATTTTGTTTCATGTTGTTGACAGCTAATATGTCATATTCAATGTCAAAAGGTCCGACGAGTCTGGCACGATTAACACCTGTAAGAACAATTGTTGGAAATAACGTGGATAGCGTTGCATTAAAAGGGCTTTTGCATGTGCATAAATCTGGTGAGCCCTTCAAGCACGGTGTTAAAAGTGGCTTTAGGGTATATGATGTGCACTCATTATTATATCGTTCACATAATCGCATTCCTCATATTAGGGGATTGATTTCAAAAAGTATAGTGTGCTGTAGTCTTTTGGGATCATTTCATGGAGTACAGAACATGAGTGGAATTTCGTCGACAGAGCAAGCAAAAATTCACGGTCAACGTTATTATAATGATATTTTTCATCGCAGTGCTGATTCCCTAGGTAAATCGCCGTATGAGCAAGTACGAGAGCGTCTGGTAGATAAGCAATCATCTCGAAAAGCATGTATTACGATTAATCAGCATCATGGCGACTGCGCAAAAATGAGTTTTTCACCTGCTCTGGGGATACATTTTTTTATTCGTGACAATTTTTTGAATAGTGCCATATCTGCCAGTAGCACAGAGGTTTATCGCGAACTGCCCTCCAAAATAGCTGTTTTTTCATTGCTTACCGAATTGTTATACAAAGATATAAAGGAAAGATTGCCGGAGGAATATTCACGTAAGTTGCAACTTGGATATACGAATGTTAAATCAAATATAACCTTTTTTTATGATCAGATAAAAAACGAAACGCGAGACCTGATCGAAGGGGTTCATGGAGATATGCATGCAGAGGAACGTGCTCAGGAGGGCGAGGTTGTCGATATGCCTGAAATTGAAAATGCTCAGCTGTTTTTGCATGATATATATAATAAGTCCCAAAAAACTGAATGTATGCGATGGATACATGATAATGCTTCTTGAGCTATAAATGTTTTACATCATCCTGCTAATGATTTCTTAAATGACTTAGCAAAAAATGTGAAAGAAGAAGGGCTTTTTTGAGATAATTCAATAACGAACGCCCAGAGTTGAAGCTCTGGGCGTTCGTATATTTAATCACAAGATAGAATTGAATTGATGATTAACGGATGCTCTCTGATGTCATTCTCTGTATCCGGCATTGCGTCCATCACATTGGCCACCTCGGCCATCACGTGGACCGTTTCCGCGGCCATCTCGGGGACCAGATGCCTTGCCACGTCCATCACATTTGCCACCGCGACCATCTCGAGGGCCATTTCCACGACCATCGCGAGGTCCCCAGGCGTTACCTCGTCCACAGCCTCGACCTGTACATGTTCTGTTGCGGTATTTTCGAGGCCCTAGTTCATTCTGAGAGGAAACAACCTTGTTTTCTGCGGGACAGTAGATGTCACCATTTGGTAATGCAATACCGCGATTACAAGTAGTTCCTAGAGCGCTACAAGTTAAGATTAATGAAGATAATAATATGGTTTTATTCATGTTTTTTCCTTTATTAAAATAGTGCATATTAAAAGAATCGTCCATGGCTGCCAATCCAGCAGCCACCTAACCCATACCTACGTCCAAATCCTCTGCCTCGCCCTATTCCTCTTTGATGTTCCCAGTTGCATATAAAATGTGCCACAACTGGTTTGTTTAGGAATTGGCGGGGCTCGAGTTTTACCTCTGAAGAATATGTTTTATTGCGGTGTGGACAATAGATGCCGTCCTTAGTGACTATGCCTCGCTTTGGTGTTTTCGATCTAAACATAATGACTCCTTGTCTAAATAATAAAGACTAAAGTTATTATTCTTGATGTGAACACCAAATCTCAAAGCAGTTTTGGCATAACCCACAATCATCAGATTCGGGTATGGTATAGCGTGAACCGCATTCATCACATGCACGTGTTATGTTTGCAGAGTCTTCACGTGATGAGCGGTCTTGTCGGAGCATTTCAAGGCACCTCGGACATAGTTTGCCATTTCGATATGTGTCACAGACCATATATGCTCCGCCACATTTTTGGCACACTGCATGATGCGAACATGAGTTGCTGTGGCAGGATTGGTTTGTCAGGCATGACCCGCTTGAATGGCAGGATGAACCTGTTCGACACGACCCGCTTGAATGGCAGGATGGCCACCAATGACCACATCCATGATGGGCTTGAAGCACGAAAGCGGCTCCACATCCAAGAAGCAATATGATTGGTAAAAAACTACCACAAGGACCATGTTTCATGGGTTACCCTTTCTGGTTAAAATTAATAATTAAGGTTAGTCCTCATATGTAATATTAACATAAATAAGCAATTTTTTTGAGAGTTAATATTATTATTTCTAGTTGAATTGCTCAGCCTGTGCAAATATTTCAAGTAGAAATTATTGCAGGCCAATTTGGCCTGTTGAGCATTTTTTGTAAATAATATAGTATTGCAAAATAGGGCAGAGATAGTAGGCAGTGCTCTTTTAAATAGTGTATAAAAATATATCTGGGTTAGGGGATGAAATGTCTAAGCAGTTATTAGGTGTTACTGTGCTATGTGGATTGTCTTTAATGTTGATTCCGGGATGCGCTGATTATAAAGCTGTTCCTCTGCGGCGTCTTGGTTCTCAAATATCACGTGATAGTGAGAATCCTTGTGTTTCTTTTGATTATCTTATTTTTAATAAAATTGACTGCAAAAAATATCTTGGGCGCGATGTTATTGCCAAGGGTTTCCAGCCGGTGCAGATAACGTTTACTAATAATTCTGATAAATCATTCATTATTAATCCGTCAAACTTCAGTTTGCCGTGTGTAGATCCGTATGAAGTTGCTAAAAAGGTTCATTACTCAGTTGTTAATCGCGTTGTAGGTTATGGTGTAGGGGCTTTGTTTATATGGCCGCTTGCAATTCCTGCGGTTATCGAAGGAATAAATGCTCCAAAAGCTAATCAACAGCTCGATGAAGATTATGACCATAAAATTGTACAGAGTCAGGTGTTAAAGCCATTTAGTATTGTTAATGGGTTGATTTTTGTACCTAAAGATAGCTTTAATCCTGAATTTACATTTACCCTTGTTGGCAAACAAGACAATAAGAGCTTAGAGTTTTCACCTGAAAAAACAGAGTATTTGTATAGGGTCAGAATCAGAGATCATATAAGTGTTTCAGGCTAAAGCTATAGAGGGGCCTTTGACGCTTCTCTTTAAAGATTGTATATTTTAACAAAATGACAAATGTGCAGCGATGCAGAAATTTGTGCGATATATTTCAAATGGAGAATTCAAATAGGGGGTTTGCTATGAATATTCGTTCAAAAAGAAATCTACTTTTCTTATGTTCATTATTTGCGCTATCATCTGTTGGTCTCAAAAGCATGGAAGCAGAAGTTCCTGTTGTGCAGGAAGGTTTGCAACAAGCTCAAGAAATTGCTCAATCAGATCTTTCCCGTTCATTTGTGGGAAGATTGACCGGTGCATTGGGTTCTGGTGTTGTGAATCTCGGCAAAGCAGTCTGCTGGGGAATAGGTCTTGCTGGTAAGGGAAGTTTCCATGCGGCACGGTTTATGGCGCGTCCAGATATGCTAAAAGTTGAGGCAGGATTGGCAGGCATAGGTGCGATCTACGGAGCGTCTAAGGCTGTTGTCAATAGAGTGCGACTTTATGAAAAGCTTGATCAATGTGGCATTAGCAAAGTTCCTACTGGTTGGAGCTGGTTATTATGGGCACTTTCCAAAAAGAATAGTGAAGCGGTAACGCCCAAGACTGGTAAAATCAAAATTTATAACTGGAGGCTTAAAGAATTGAGCTTTGGAGAACGAAAATCAGCATTTCCAACAGCTGGTAAAATTCGTAAGTATCAGGGGCCTCAAAAAATTGATCAAAGAACGGGCCGAGTTTTATCACAGGATGCAGTTGATGAGTGGTATCACAAACATATTCTTTCAGAATTGTATAGAGATTCCGGGTTAATAGATATTCAAAGTAAAGCTCCTGCATCCGATCCGAGAAAGCGGATGTTGGATACTATTGCTGCAGGATTGGCAGAACTGCGTGCAAAATTAAATGAGCTTGCGGGCACTGCCTGTTTCCCTTCTCGCAAGCATGATCGTTTTGGGATAGAAAAGATTATCAATGATTGTTGCAAGGAATATGTATACCGTATGCCTGATCGGCCAGATAATGAGGCCGATATTGAGCGTGCGGCTAGCGATATGCGAGCAGTATTTGAAATGAATGAATTATCATTCGAAGAAGAACAAGCATTGGATAATCTGATAAAATATGCGATTGAGACTAAGTTAGTACACTGGTTAACACTGCGTCCAAATTTTGGTCTTGCTGCAACTATGTACTGGGACGTTCTTAAAAGGATCAAGAGGCTAGAAGCACTTCAGGGAATTGCAGACAAATATCATGGGCTGCAAATTCGCTAGCATTCGATAACTTGATACTTTTTACTAATTATTAAAAAGAAGGTATTCTATATAACAGGATACCTTCTTTATTTTAGGAATATGATGGGTGCATGGATAACTTCAAATCTTATATGGACCGAAGGACGGACTATTCTTATTATAGCCGTTCTCGTTGCAATTTTTGGCTTTTTTGTATGGAAGCCTCTTTTTTGGATGACGCTTCTTTTTTTGATATGGAGCTTTTATTTTTTTCGTAATCCTGAGCGCAGTTGTGCTGAAGCTCTTAAGGGCGAACGTATAATTGTTTGTCCTGCAGATGGCAGAGTTGTTGATATTCAACATGATACGGGAAGCTTGCTGGAAGGTAAGTTTGCGCATAAAATTTCAATCTTTTTATCCGCTTTTGATGTTCACGTTAATCGGGCTCCGATAGCAGGGGTGGTTAATCATATAGAATATAAACCAGGCGCATTTAAATTGGCTTTTTTGCCAAAAAGTTCACTCCTGAATGAACATAATGATATCATTATTACTGATGATAAGGGGCGATCGGTTCTCGTGCGTCAGATTGCAGGGTTGGTGGCGCGGCGAATTTGCTGCTGGGTCAACAAGGGAGAGCGCCTGGCAGTTGGGCAACGATATGGAATGATTAAGTTCGGTTCGCGTGTTGATATTTTTTTACCTGATAATGTAATAATTGATCTTAAAAAGGGACAATATGTCTATGGCGGTCAAACAGTTTTGGGAAGGTGGATGATATGAGACTTATGCGATTGAAGGCATGGCGTGATTCTAAAAAACGCCAACTAAGCATTATTCCGTTTATCCTCACATTTGCAAATGCATGCTTGGGTTTGATGTCGGTATTATATGCACTAGATGATAAATTTATGGCCGCAGCATATTGTATTATAGCGGCTGCTTTATTTGATGGGCTGGATGGAAAAGTGGCGCGGGTTTTTGGCTCGAGTAGTTCCTTGGGAATGGAGCTTGACTCTCTGTGTGATGCAGTTTCATTCTGTTTTGCTCCGGCAATTTTGCTTTTCAGTTGGAACTTTTCTTCAGCTCGTTGGATTGGACTTGTTGTTGTAGGGCTTTATCTGTGTGCTGGTTTATTTCGTCTGGCAAAATTTAATATTATTTCTCATGAAGATAAGCGATATTTTATTGGACTTCCTACAACAGTGGCTTCATCATGGGTTGCCGGTTTTGTGATTGCTTCACCATGGCTCGAAGCCAGCAGATGGAACTTTTTATTGAATGTTAATTATACTGCTGTCATTATCTGTGTTCTTTCATTGCTTATGATTTCACGTTTACATTTTCCTTCATTTAAAAGCAGGCACGGAATTATTCCGGTTTTCTTGGTAATTCCTATAGCAATTTTTGGAGCCGGGCTCTATGCATTAGTTGTTCATGTTCCATTGGTATTGTCCATGGTTTCTGCATATGTTGTTGCGTCATTATGTGTAGAAGGAATCTTGTTCCTTTCAAAACGCTTTTTTTAGCTAGTTTATGGTTAATTCCATACACCTGCAAGTTTCAGAATTTTGTAATCTGAAAGTTTACATTGATTTTCTTGTTGTTCATTTAATAGTATAAGAGGCTTTGCATTAAAATAAGCGTTAAGCAGGTCACGGTAGCTACTAATGTCGCGAAACATATTAGATAGTGCAATTTCATGTACTTTGCCATAGCCAGTACCATATCCTCGTGCTTCAATTAACGTATTGTTTGGTATGCTTGCAACTACCATTACATGACCGGGAAACCAGAAAAGGTCCCCTTCATGTAATGTATCTTTTGCCTCGATGGGAGCGAGTTTGCATGCCAACGTTGTCGTATTTTTAAAAAAATAAGGTATTCCGCATGTTTGAGCGGCACGTGCTATCATGCCGGAGCAGTCAAATCCAACACATGGATTGTCTTGAATATCCTTGCGAATGTAGTAATACATTCCCGGACCTTTTGCCCCGCATTCCTTTTTTTCAAACAAATCTTTACATGTTGCTGTGAAACTACAGCCACCCCAGACATAAGGTATTAAACCGTTGTCATGGTGAGCCCATCTTCGTAATAGTTGAACAAAGAGTGCGACACGTTGGGGATTACTGTAGGTGCGGGAATTTTCAATAGCTAAATTCTTGGCAACGTGAGCTTGTCTGAAGTTCATGATTTCCGGATCAAAAAGATAAATTGAATAGTGTTTACCTTTTTTTGAGTTTTCGGCAAGAACGAATCGTGTGCCAACAGAATAGGTTCTTTGGGAGTTCTTATCTGTCCATGGCAAAATTAGTGTGATGGTATTGGCTTGATGCAGCGCCAGCCCATTGTCTGAAAATTCAACTGGTTTTGGAATTTTGTTAAGGTCAAGCCCCTTTTTTTCAATAATCTCGAGAGGCATGAGATTTTTTTTCAGTGTCCAGTAAGCAGTTTGCGGTTGGCCGTTGTTTTTGGCAAGATAATAAACATTTGAGATATTGATTCTCGCTTCGTTTGACTGTTCAGTGGTGATATCAACTATCTCATTAAAAATCAGCTGATGAAGTCTGGGGCATAGTTGTCCTCGCTTAAACTTTCCGGAAGCGATTGGGATATTATCGTAAGTAACGATAATATCTGATTCCGACATAGGCCTTCCTACAAGGTCTGCAGCCGGCACCACAACCAGTGCGGGTTTTGTTGCACTATGGGTGTGGGTGATATTGATGAAAATATTTAAAAAAACAACAATTAATTTCAACAATAGTGATCTGCGTATGTTCATGGCCCCCCCTATGATATACGCGTCCTTATTTTTCCCCGTTTCATGACCACTATACCACATGATTGCTGCTTGTATGAAGAATAGGCCGTGAAAGCTTTTATTATGTCATAGTTTGTTGTTTTTTGGATGGAAATTATTGTTTATTTTTTCTAAGTTGAGATAAAAAATTGGAATATTTCAAAAATTATTGACCGATAGATATATATATTGGTAGATTGATAGCAGAAGAGACAGGTATACATAGCCAAAGGGGGGGCCATGAAAGGGAAGTATAGAGTTTTTCAATGTGCGCTTGTGATGACCTTATGCGGGTTTGCTAGTGTGGCTGTGCCTGCGGCACAAAACCAATTGTGTAAGATCTTTCTTCATGATTTATTGCAAGGTAGAAACGGTGTAGATTCTGGTGTTATTGAAGTTGCCAAACTTGTTTTTTATTTTGCAAAAGATCCAGAAGTTCGTCTCTTATCAGATAAGCTTGTTAAAGGTAGAAAACAGCTGACCTTTTTAATTCCTTCTACTCAGATCAAAAATAAAGAATGTATAAACATGCTTGAGATGCTTCGTGCGCAAAAAAATCTACTATATACGATTAATCTTGAGCCGGTTGCCGGTCCTGCTGAAGGGTTGAATTTATCAATCCTATTTGACCCTGATGCTATAGAGGTAACCTATGATACGTTTGATTCGATCAGTCTTTATAAAGGGCTTGTTTTTACCTTTTATGACAAAAGGCTTCTTGAAAAGATGAAAGATAAAAGCAATCCACTCATTCGAATGGCTGCTCATGAAAAAAAATGTCAGGTTATTATTGATTGTGGCCATGGGGGAGCTGATGTCGGTGCCACTGGCTACAATGGGATTCAAGAAAAAGGATTGACATTAACTATAGGATTACAAGTTGCAGCTTTGTTGAAAGAGCATGGTATTACTACCTTTTTAACGAGAGACAAAGATGTCTTTGTTCCACTAGATCAACGGACGAGATACGGGTTGGCATTTGATTGTGATTCTATCTTTATTTCATTGCATGCCAATTTTGCAGAAAACCAAACTGCCTCCGGAATTGAGACCTTTTGTTTAAGTCCTCCGCTTTTAAAACGAAGTTTTAAGACCATGAAAGATTATACTGCCAAAATATTAGAATATATTATGTGTGATAAATATAAAAAAAGTCTTATGCTGGCAACAGATTTACATAACAATATTATCGTGTCTGCCCGTCAAAAAAATCCTCATATCATTGATCGGCATGTTAAGCATGCTGTGAGTCAGGTGTTATTAGGAACCGTGGTGCCATCGGTTCTTATTGAACTTGGTTTTATTTCGAACAAGGATGAAGCAATGCTTCTCCAGCAGCATCAATACCAGCAATTCCTCGCCAAAGGGATTTGTGATGGTGTCCTTTCGTATTTCAAAAATATAAAAGTCCTTTCATAGCGATTTTTTATCTGAAGTTGCTAATCTTTATTGATCTGCTACATTAGTGGTGCTATGGTAAAAATGCCACTACATCTTTTCTGTTTTTTGTCTCTTTAATAACGTATAATTAGATAATGGCGTTAGTGGTTTTGATGAGACGGTTGGTAAGCGATAGAATTAATGTTTCAGTGAGATTGAAGTAACCGTGATACCTAATATTTGGGACGACTTTTTAGCTATCATAAAAGAAGAAGCCGGCAGCAGTGTCGTTGAGACATGGTTTAAGGCTGTTACGTTACGCAAATGGGATGCTGCTCATAACACGGTTTATTTGCAAGCACCTAATCCCTTTGTGCGTGATTGGATTAAGAGCAACTACATGCAGTTAGTCCAAATTCATATTGGCCGTCTTTTGCATGCATCTATGCCAACAGTGATCTTGGTTGATGAGAAGGAAAAAGAGAACAACAGTACTGTTCATGACGTTCACACGGTTAATCATAAACAATCCGTGCGTGATGATTCATCATTGACGGTAGTTCCTGCAATGCCGTTGCCACATGGGCGGTTAGTCAAAAGTTCCCAACCAAAAACAGGGAGCAACATCAATACGAGCTATGTATTCGATTCCTTTATTGTTGGGCCTAATAGTTCACTTGCATTTGCAGCTGCACATGCTGTCGCTGAAAACCCGGGGAATGTATATAACCCCTTATTCATTTATGGAGGTTCAGGTCTTGGTAAAACTCATCTTCTTCATGCTATTGGTAATGAAATTAAAACACGCAATAAGCGTGCTTCTATTTTGTATCAGACTACCGATCGATTTGTAAATGAGTTTATTAATGCGATACGTTTTGACAAAGTACATGCCTTCCATGAAAAATACAGGCACGCTGACGTGCTGCTCATTGATGATGTTCAGTTTATTTCAAACAAAGAGCAGACGCAGGAAGCCTTTTTTCATATTTTCAACTGCTTGTATGATGCGCATAAGCAATTAGTTTTTTCAAGCGATTCGGTTCCAAGTGATATCAAAGGTCTTGCTGAACGATTGCAGTCAAGGCTTTCGTGGGGGTTGGTTGCGGATATTCATACGCCATCCCTTGAGACGAAGATAGCAATTTTAAAGAAAAAAGCGGAAATGCAAGGTGAGCCGCTGAGCGATGATGTTGCCCAATTTGTAGCTTCTCATGTAGTTTCAAATATTCGAGAGCTTGAAGGGGCACTAATTCGTGTTATGGCGTTTGCCTTACTCACCAAACAGGACGTTTCATTGACACTTGCCAAAAAAGTGCTGATGCGTGTAGGTGACAATCGTCGAGATGTTGATTTTGTTCGTATAGTGCGCGGGGTAGGGAAATACTATTCATATAATCTTGATCAGATTCGTTCAAAGAACAGAAGTAAAAATCTTGCTTTTGTACGCCATCTTCTTATGTTTTTGATGAAAAAGTTAACCGGAAAGTCTTTGAGAGATATAGGTTCTTTTTTGGGCGGAAGAGATCATTCAACCGTATTAAACGGTATTACTAAGATGGAAGATTATATTGAATCTCATCCTGGATTTCGTGAAAAAATTAGGCGCATTGAATCTGATATTTTATAAATTAAAGTGATGCGTGCCATGCTGCTGAATGTGTTTCCGCGTCTGTTTGTCTCTCAAGAACATATCATTGATACATTTTATGGAAAGATCATAATACCAGTGTAATTGGCTCGTATAGACGCCGTTGACGTTGGTAAGTCCCGTAATACTAGGAAAATGTTCAGTATCGACAATTACAATTTTGCCGGTATGTTTTTCAAGCAAGAAATTGTCAATGTGCGGATCAATGGAAAAATTAATGAGGTTACATAGCTGCATTGAGACTACACAATCTTCATTGCTGAGCAAGGTGAACTTTCGCTCATAATCTATTGCATCTGCCACTATGCAGTAGGTTCCGGGAATTTCTGTCCGGATAGTTCTATTTTTTCCGATATTGCTTCCCGCAAGTTCGATCCACTTGGAATTTTGAGGCACATAGAACCATTTGCGTGGTATATCAAATTCAACTGGCAATGTTTCATTAGCAATACATTGGCGTACATGATTTGCATTTTTTATGCGTGTAAAACCGCTCAAGTGTCTGTTTATCCCTCCCGCCATGATAAAGAAAATGCTAGGTTCAAAGCCTTTTTTGAATGGTTGCGTAAAGCTTTCGGGTGTTTCGATAGAGAGTTTTACAATAAAGGGATATTCTTTGCATTTCAAGATAAGAAAACCGCATTTTTCTCGACGATTAAAGTTGCGCTTGCGCAGTATGGTAAAATGTTTAAATTCATCGGCCCGTTTAAGCTTATGCAAGCGCTTTTTTTGATTTATTTCTTCAACAACTTCATCAATAAGGTGGGCTATTACTGATCCATTAACGGTTTGTTCAGGATTATAGCGATAACTGATCTTTCCAATTGGTAAATAGTTGGCAAAAAAATGATCATAATCAAATATCTCAAATAATGGATACTCCTGGAGATAATAACTTTTGATGATATGCTGCCTTGAGTCTTTTGTCCATCGTGTGGTCAGTGCCGGCATTGTAGGATCTTGAGGGCGATGAGGACTGCGTGCTTGCAGCGGGCTTATAACGCCGAATACGAGAATGATAAGTGAATAGATAATTTTCGATTTCATTATTTTCCGTTTCTGTTTGGTTTTACCTATCAATTTCCATGCTATCTAATTCTGATAAATTATGTCAAACGTTTTATGTTTATCAAGTAACTCATCTTGGCTCTAGCGATTACCTAATTTCAAAATGAGAGACAGTCGAATATATTAATATATATAGTGAATATTGACAATAGCTTTCATCTTTGGCTAATATGCAATAAAAGCAGTACAGGGTATTAATATTTTATGTAAAGATGCAGGTAGGAGGGATAGGATTATGAAGATCCATATTTCCAAGAATATGAGAATAATCGGTTTGTGCTCAATTACATTTAGTTCGTTATTTTTAAAATCTGCTGAACTACCACAAGAGGAATGGAAGAGTCAAATTTTGAAAAAAGATATTGGGCAGGTCCTGCAGAGAATAGTTGGAGGTACACCTGCTGATACTATCAATCTTAACATCAAAGATTTGTCAGGTATTGATACTCGATTTTCAACGTTGCGCTTGTTAATGGAGCCTAAGGGGACTGATGAACAAGCCCGCTTAAACTTAATACGAGAAATGGCTGCTCTTTCAGACGATATAAAGGAGGTTGTGATAGATAGATTGATTCATTTGTCACAAACCTACCTTACAACCAATAAAAACGTACAAAAATTGATTCAAGATGCGATTAATGCAGTTTTGGAGACAAAGCCTCAAAAGATGCCCGCGCCCCAGATTGCCCCTGAAAAGATAATAACAAAGAAAGAAGTTCCAGTTCCTGAAACAATGCTGGAAGCATTATTCAAGCAGGTTAATAATAAGATTAAAGAACCATCTATACGGTTTCGCGAGCTATATAATGGCTTGCAACAGAAAAGGATAGATAAGCGTTTGATAACAGCGGCTGAAACTATGGTTGCTGGTTCGTTGAATAAAGATCCTCATAAACACGATCAAGCAATAGAGGCCGCTCTTAACATGTTTGCCCAGTACCAAATATTTTCTGCTAAAGATCCTCTTTCTTGGTGTGATTGTGCGCAAGCTCCCGGAATATTGAGAATTGCATTTGCTGCGCGAATTGCACTTGATGCTCTTGTTACGTTACAGCGATTTTCTGAAATAACGATTACATCATTTGCTGCGGGAGATTTGCTCCAAGAATTACTGGTTCTTGCATCACTGATTACCATCTGGCCCGACAAACCGTTAACAATTAATGTTGTCCTGATAGATCCAGAACCTCGCACTAAACAAAATATACCGCTTGTTGAACAGAATATAAAAACATTTTTAGGTGAAAAGGCTATTGTAAAGCCATTCTATTATACGAATCACAGGGCCTATATGAAGGCTGTTGAGCAGAATGAAGCTCCGAAGGCAGATGTTCTTTATATTACTGATTATCATTTGGTAGAATTATCCAACGATAAAAATGATGCCATTAATGGTTTTCAGCTCTTTGGCCAGCCTCCGCATAGCACTCTTCCAATTCTTCTTTTTAATCTTGTAGACAGGAAAATATTAAAAAGATCATCCAATGGTGATCGCTTAGGCGTATATATTTATAAAAATAGGTTTTACGAAACATACAAAAAAGGAATTGAAGCGTCATTAAAGGAGCTGCCGCGCTTATTACCGGAATTGCCATGTAAAGAAACTAAAGATGAATCATTTTTAGCGTGTGCGACCGAGGTCTTGGCGCGTGAAATAGCAAAAGGTCAAAAATATGTTGTCAATATGGAGCTGGCGTTTAAAGAGCTTATTATAAATACGTTAATGTCTAAAGGATTGCTCTATAATCTAAATTATGATATGCATCATAAACTATTGATTCGAAGTGATTTTGAACAGTTTATGAAAGATAAAGCTTTTTATACTACACCGACATTTACCGATTTTCAAAATTTTGGAAAAAGTTTGAGTTTGCTTAAAAGCTACTAGATTTAATATGATCTGAAATGGTTCCTTAGTTTGTGAGTTACAAAAAACTAAGGAACCATTCTTATTCCTCCATTTTAAAATGAATTTATTGCTATTGATGTTACCTTCAAAGTAGAGTATGGTAAAAGGGACGGCCACTGGTATGGAAAGATTAAGCACCATAAAACCAGATCTTTTGGAGGATGTGCTATGAAACCGGACGAACGTTTGCAGCGACAACATAAGGTGCTCAAATGTTTGAGTAAACTACCGCGCATGATACTTTTGGTCAGTGAGCGAAACAATATTCCAGAATTTGTTTTGCACGAATTGTGTCATCCGGCATGCTTTGACCTGGTCAAGGCGGCATTTCTTGTAGATAATCCTGATTTTGACTGTGTACGTGGAATTGCTGGCTTGGCTCGCGATGAAATGGATGTGACTGAATCGGATATCTGGGATCATCCCGATGATTTTAGTATGCAGATGCAGTTGTCACCATTTAATCAGAAAGTCCGCGAAGTAGAGCGTGCAAGTTTAAAACGTAATGGCGGCGAGCAAAAAGAGCTCATTTCAGACGTTGCAAATCTTCTTGGTTTAGAGCAACCAAGTGCCTGTTATTGGGATATGAAGCATGATAATCATGGGATTTTAATATTTGAAAGAGGCGCCTTTGACGATCAAGGAATAGATGAATACCTGATTAACGGCGTCAGCATGCTCAGCTTCTGTCCAATTGGTTAAGGCTTATTGTTCAAGCGCTGTAAGTCCTGGTAACCGTTCGCCACTTAAATAGGCAATAGTTGCCCCACCACCTGTTGAACACCATTCTATAGTATCAAGTACATCACATTCTTGTGCAGCCGCTACCGAATCTCCTCCAGCAATGATAGTATGAGCTTTTGTGTGAGCCATCGCTTTAAATAATGCACATGCAGTTTCAATAGTTTCAGGACGGTTAATATCACCCATCAATCCATTATATACAATAGTTTTTGCTTTGTTGAATTCTTGTGCAAACAGATCTACTGTTTGTGAGCCAATACTGATGCCTACACCGTTTTCCGGAATTTCATTTGCAGGTACCTGTGAAAGTGGCCCTTCAAACGTGTTCATTGCAATCTGATAATCTATAGGAAAGAAGACTGAAACATTTCGCTCTTGTGCCGCCTTTAACATATCTTTACATTGATCTAATGCTGCGGGATTGATAAGTGATTTGCCGACCGGTTCTCCCTGAGCCTTTAAAAAACTAAAAACGATGGCAGGACACAAAAAGAGCATATCGATTTTGTCGATCAAATGAGATAACAGAGGAATTTTTGTTTCAACCTTTCCACCTCCAATAATCAATGCAAACGGCCGTGCAGTATTGTGCAGTATCATAGAGAGCTTTTTCAATTCTTGTTCGGCTAATAAACCTATGGTTTTTTGGTCTAAGGGAAAGAGTTGAGGAACCAACGTAATTGATGCATCATCTCGATGCATAGTTGCAAATGCATCATTGACGTAATAGTCTCCCAATGATGCCAGTTTCTTTGCAAATGCTTGATCTTTGCCTTGTTCTCCCGGGAAGAATCGTAGATTTTCAAGAAGTATAAATCGATTGCCTTCCTTTATTTTTGACTGCGCATCTTCTAAGGTTGGGCAGAAGGTTACTGTGTAGCCATGTTTTTCAAACCAGGGAACTAACTGTTTAGTTGATAATGAGGGATCTGGTTTTGTTGGTCTGCCAATATGCGTAATCAGAACTATATTTCCATCATTGTTTAAGATAGTCTTGATTGTCGGTAGCAGCTTGAGCATGCGAAAATCATTGACTATAGTCCCATTTTTTATCGGAACATTCAGATCCGCACGAAGCAGTATATGTTTGTCTGATAGATTGGTGTTATGTAACGTTGATTCTATCATATATATCCTTTTTTATAACGAATTGGAACCGATAAAACAATGATATTATACTTCAAATCTCAGAACTGATGCTATGGTTATGCGGGTAGCTTTGGATGTGGCAAGCCAAGTGGCTATAAAACAGATTACCATGATGGTGAAAAAAATCAGAGCGCATGCTTGTGGATTGATGCTTACGGGCAGGTGAGTTGCATAATAGGCATCAGGCAACTTGATACATGGATAGCGCTTGAGCAAAAAACATACCAGCAGGGCTATAATAATTCCTGAGATTGATGCAATAGATGCAATCAGCATGCCCATTCCTAAAAAAATTGAACGAACTGCTCCATTTGACATGCCTAATGATTTAAGGATGGCAATATCACCTCGTTTCTGGACTATCTGTGTAAATAACAGTGACATAATATTCATGCTTGCCACCAGGATAATAAGCAAGAGAATCAAAAACATGGCATATTTTTCAAGCTTCAATGCTGAAACCAAAGCAGGGTATAATTCTTTCCAGGAATAAACATTAAGATGTAATCTGTTCTTTAACTGCTGAATAATTGATGGTTCATCAACATTGCCTGATAATTTAAGATCAATTTGTGTGACACCACTATCAGGAAATAGGTGCTCTAAAAAGGCAAAACTACAATAGATAATGTGATTATCAAATTCATCGATGCCGGTCTTGAAGGTTCCACCGATACGAACATCTTTCTGGTCAAATGATAAAGCATTAGTGCGAGTCGTTCCTTCTTCCGGTATAAAAAGAACCGAAACAGAATCACCGGTTTTTGCTTCAAGATTTTGAGCAAGAGATTGTCCAATTAGAATCATATTTTTGCTGATAACGTTCTGCCAAAAATTATCTGATGATCTATGTTCAATCATCTGCTTGAGCGTTGTGACTTGTTGCTGTGTGAAAGGATCTATTGCCCGCAGTATGACAACATTGCTAATATCATCAGATCCAGGCAAGGTTACAATGACCTGCTTGCTCGTGGTGGGCGTACTTGCTACGATCTGGGGAAATTCTTTATCCAAGACCTTTTTGATGGCTTTCCAGTCTAACGATTCCCCATGTGCATCAATGCTTATTGCTGCATGTATGCCTTGCAATTTTTTGCAGGTTTCCTGTTCAAATCCATTCATGATGGCAGTAACAAGTGCAAGAGCAAAAGATCCTACAAGAATACTTGAAAAACAGATAACGACCATCCATGAAATATTGCGCTCATGCTTGCGAGAATATACATAACGCCAGGCAAGAAGTAATGATACTGTATTCATGCGTATACTAACGATATGAGAGTTTAACTTGTCAATATTGGCTCTTTAATTTAGGCTACTAATATTAGTTAGTATAGCATAAAAGGAGCATTCTTATGAGATATAACATAAAATTATACGGTATTTTGTTTTGTATGTTGTTACTTTCAGGATGTGGCCGTATTGTAGATTGGGCTAAGGATTCCTTTTATCAAGGTGATCAGCTTCGTGATTATAGCGATATTCCGCGTCAATTTATGCGCAGTATAACGGTATATGATCAGTTCGAGACGTTAGGTATCTTTGATGTGTTATGGCTTGCAGGGCCGGTAAGAACTTCGTATGCACAACTTCATGCATGTCGTCATGGCAAGAGCTGCGAGCATGAAAAAGCATTTTTGCGGAGACAGCTGGAAGAAAACAAGCATTTCATTGATTTTTATGTCTTGAGTCTCTATAGCAAGCCTTTAGATGTGGAAGATGCATTCTGGTCGCTCTTTTTGGAAATTGATGGATGCCGTTATGCTCCACGTGAGATAAAAGCTATTGATTTAACACCAGAATATAAGTTCTTTTTCGGAAAACGATTTAGTAAGTTTAAAGTTTCATACATAGTCCGCTTTAGTGCCTGCGACATTGAAAATATGCCGTTGATTGATGAAGATACGTCATGCATATCTCTTGTGTTTAGGTCTGTTGAAAAAGAAGCTGTATTATCATGGGATCTTACGAAATTACCATGCGCAACTCAGCTTGTAGATTGTGAGTGTAAGGAGTTACATTGATTATTGCGATTGGAAATGATCATCATGGCTTTGCTCAAAAAGAGATTATTAAAGAGCAGTTTTTTCTTCCAAACCAAACGGTTGAATGGGATGATGTTGGGTCTTTTACTCAGGAACGTGTAGACTATCCGCATTATGCGATAGAAGTTGCACGCACTGTGCAAGAGGGCCGCGCAGACTACGGAATTCTTTTATGTGGGACCGGCGTTGGTATGGCAATTGCTGCAAATAGATTTAAAGGGATTTATGCGGCGGTAGCCTGGTCTGTTGAGCTCGCACGTAAATCTAAAGAAGATGACAATGCAAATATTTTGGTATTTCCATCAAATTTTGTGCAAAATACTGAAGTAGTTCCCATGGTTAATGCATGGATCGCTGCACAGTTTAAGGAAGGGCGTTATCGAGAACGATTGGATATGATCGATATACTGGGTGGCGTTTTATAACAGAGAGCATTAAGAATAAAAGAGAGGATGGTCCAAAAAACCATCCCTTCTTTTTACTGTTTTATTCTATTTCTTTATGCTGTCGGTACTGCAGGTTGAGACTGTTGTTCTTCGTGATGTGCCTGTCCAATTATTTCTGAAAGAGTAGCCTCTGAACTCTTTTTCTTTGTTGTAGTCTCTTCTGGTCCATACAAGAGGTTATTGATCGCGCGAATGCCAAGGGTTCCTTTTTCCTTAAGAGCCTGGGTTAATGTGGCTAATTCCTCTTTGTGTTCTTGGAGTAATGCTTCAACTTCCTGCTCACAAGCTACCATGAGATTGTAGCTTTCAGTCAGATAGTTATTTTTGACCTCTTTAGGCAACTGATCCATAGGCAATCCGCCAAAGACTGTTGATTGAGTCATTTTGAGTGCTCGCTGTCTGTCATCGGCATGATAAGTGTATGAGCATTGACCAAGAAGAACTCGTTCTGCAACGTGACCGGCTAGCATTCCTTTGCATTGTTTAATAAGCTCTTCTTTATTTTCAAATTCAAGAGCATCTTTTTCATGATTGAAGAAGATTTTGCCGTATTCAGTTGGCTTCTGTTTTTCTTCTTCTTTGGTCCATGCTTGCACCCACATTGCCTGTTCTTTTATATTTGATCGAACTTTTTGGATGGTTACCTTATTAACCTTAAGCCGTGGCTTAAGAAGAATATTGATAAGCGTGTGGCCGGCCATATGTGTGGCAAGCATTTCTTTTTGTTCTTCAGGGATAGATGTTGCATCTTCAAGAATGCCACGGATAGTCTCGTCAAAGCTACGCTCAAGTATAGCCTGTGAAATAGGTTCATTATGTATTTTTGCATTGATCATAGCTTTTTTAATTACAAGTCCTATCGCTTCAAATACATAGCCTTCACTTTCGCGTGCCAACTTGTCTATATCAAAGAGATCAATATTTACGGCTAGCTTGGTAAGTTCACGCTTGATGAACTCTTTACGTTCTTCAAATGTTGGACGTTCGAAAGGCATAATAACACCAAATCTGCCCGGTTGAGTAAGGGCAAAATCGATACTTTCCTGTTTGTTGGTAGCACCGACGATGATTACTGCCTTGTCAGGATCAATTTCACTCAAGTAGCCACTCATGGCGGTTAAGAATTCACTTAATCGCTTACGATCTTGTGAACGTTGCAGGCCGAGAAGATCTATTTCATCAATGAAAAGAATACATGGTGCATAATTTTTTGCCAATGCTAATATTGTATCAATTCCTTTAGATTCAATTGCGGCGTAGCTGATCTTATAAATCTTAAAGCTGCCAAAACCAGTTCCCATATTTCGTTGCAATTCGCCAAGGAGTGATTCGACGAAATATGATTTTCCTGTACGGGTTTCGCCGACCAACAGATATCCTTTTGCAGGTGTTAACTTGGAGCGATCGAATCGTTCAGGATCCTTCAAATAAAGACATAATTCGTTTCCAATCTTTTTAGCTTCTTTGCATCCGATAACGTCATCAAAGTTAACTTTAGAAAGGTATTGAATGTCGCCTACCGGTCGGTGCTTGTAGGCTCCGCCCATCATGAAATTATCTGCAGCCTTTATTTTGTGGGAGGCCCAGAGTGCTACAGATGGATATAACAGTTTGCCAAAGTAATTTGCGGCCATGCATGCGCTGGCAGTAATCGGCAGATTATTTGTGTAAAATATTTTAGCTATAGCATCTTCTGCATAACCAAATGATCCGGCAGGGCGTGCGACATAAGGTAAATCATTAAATTCTTCTTTGACCTTTGCTTTAAGCTCGTTAGTGGACGCTTTATCGATAAGATCTTTTATTTTTTTTTGCTGTCCTACTTGACTTTCCCCTAATGTCTTGGCGTCATTTCGGATAAAGCCTTGTTCGTTTTTTTCCAGAGGCCATCCAAAAACATATTTGTCGCCAATTTTCCATGAACGAATTGATTGGGGAAAATAGCTGCCTCCATAATTATACAGCAAAAGAAACCCGGCGGCAGCTGATATTCCACCAACAAGAGAGATTGGGCCTAAATTATATTTGCGCCAGGGATGGAGCAGGCGTTTTTTTGCTGTCCTATAGATTTTATTGTACCAGCAGAGGCCTATGTTGGCCGCTTTATGATCCAGTTCAGATATGAGTTCATCATTGTCTGTTAGATTGGTGAGAAGTTCTTCAATAGTAATATTTTCTACTTGAGGAATGCGGATATAACTAAGGTCAAAGTATTCTAATTCATAGAATCCATCATCAATATTGTCGAGAATGAAGTTAGCAATCGAACGGGTAATATGTGTAAGGGCATGAATCGAGTATGGATTCACTACCACATAGCTACTGCCTGTGAGGTTTGTAATGATATCACGTACAAGACGCAATTTGGTTACATGATCACTTTTATCTTTTATTTTGTTGACAATATCGTTAGAAACGACGGTAGCCAAATCTTCTATAGTTGCATCAACCATCTTAAGTTGATCGAGGGCTTTCAGCTGTAATTTCTCAAGGGTTTCTTGCTGTTGATCGGTAGTTATAGGCTCAGCTTCCAGGTTCGAGCCGTAACAATTAACATTTATACTAAAATATGGTATACTAAGTAAAATTAAAGAAAAGCGGAGCATCTGCCTCATATTGCAGGTTGAAAATTTAAACATCTTGTCCCCATGTAACGCTGAATTGAATAAAAAATGTTGACTATACAGAATGTTAAAAAAGTATAGTGTAAGTAATTAGTTTTGTCTATATCTTACTTAATTTATGAGGAGATTTTATGACTATTTATACGTATCGAAGACTTGGTTATGTCACAGGATTGATCTGTCTAGGCTTAGTTTGCTTATATGGATTGACACACGCTCAGTTTTCAACAAAGTCAAAGCGTGAGGCTTTTTCATATGATTGGAATACTGTAGCTCGAAAAAAGAATGTGATTCCTATTGCAGTTATAGGTTCTGGGCCTGCAGGTTGGACATCTGCTATGTATGGATCCCGTGCTGGAATAACAACGGTGGTATTTGAAGGTGAAGAGCCAGGTGGCTTATTGACTACAACCGGTGACGTTGAGAATTATCCTGGAATATCGCGCGTTAAGGGTTCTGATTTAATGGAATATATGCGCAAGCAGGCAACAGAATTCGGTGTTCATTGTGTTGCTGATACCATTGAGGAAGTTGATTTTTCTCGCTGGCCATTTACGCTACAAAGTGCCAGCGGCGAAACATTTTGTGCCTTGACTGTTATTATAGCTACCGGTGCAGCCCCACGCCTATTAAATATAGAAGGTGAGCAAGAATACTGGGGAAATGGAGTAAGTGCCTGTGCTCGCTGTGATGCTGCATTACCTATTTATAGAAATACCAAGGCGATTGTTATTGGCGGTGGTGATTCTGCCATCGAAGAAGCTCTTCAGTTAGAGCCATTTTCAAGTGAAGTTACTATTGTTCATCGAAGAGGGCAATTGCGAGCGGCTCCTCATGTCCATAAGCGGATTGAGAAATACAACAAAATTAATGTGGTATATAATGCTCAGGTCAAACGAATCTTGGGCGATGGCACTAAAGTTACTTCGGTAGAAGTTGAACTGACTGATGAAAAGACGGGGGCAAAGCACACTGAAGTTATGCCGATTGACCGTGTATTTTTGGCAATAGGTCATGAGCCTCGCACATCACTCTTTAAAAATGTCATCGATACTGATGATCAAGGCTTTATTAAATGTGACACACGTTCACAAGAGACGAATATACCTGGCGTATTTGCAGCTGGAGATGTAGCAGATCCTCATTATCGACAGGCAATTTCTGCTGCCGGTAAGGGCTGTATGGCGGGAATTGATGCGATTAACTTTTTACAAGAGGTTGGCTTTACTCACAGAGTAACCGAATTAGCATCAGTTTTTTATGGCGCTGAAGAAAAACCATCAGCTGCTGTTTGTCCTATAGCGACACTCGACGAATTTGAACGGTTTATTATGTCTCCTGATACGGTAGCAATGGTGACATTTTATGAATCTGATCAGCAAGCTTCAAAAGAGATGCTTTCTATGATTGATGCTGTTGCAAAAAAGAGCTGTGTTCCTGTTTCTTTTGCAACGGTTGATACTGCTCAACATCCGGCAATAGCCGAACGCTTTCATGTGCTTAAAACGCCATGTGTTATAGCATTTGATCAGGGAAGACTTATTGCCCGTTACGGTAAAGGTATGGAATCAGTAGAATCACTTTTGAAAAATATTGAACAGGTTGCAGCTGCCCGTTCATAATCATTATCTAGATAATAAAAAAAGGGCTTTTTAAAAAGCCCTTTTTTATGAGAATTTTTCTTTAGTGCACCCCTCGATACACTGCTTCGCAGCACTCGGGGCGAACGGGAAAAATTATTAATCGTTGATAATCTCTTTTTCCTTTTTATTTATCTTTTTTTTGAGCACCTCAGAAGTATAGCCCAGTAAACAGGAACAGGCTATAACCCAAGGGATCATCTTGCCATAGCGTGTAAGCATATTTTTGCTAACTGCAGGATTTACAGCATCAATGCATGGTTGAGCGCAAGCAACTGGAGAAATTTTTCCCAACAGATTACAAAGATGACTAGCGCCGATACCGCATACTTGTAATACTGCCCAATAAAGAGCAACAGTTTTTAGAGGTTCAAGTCCTTTTTTACCATAATCAAGGGTTGTTTGAGTGATTTGTTTGACGGTGTCTTTTGTCCAATTAGACCATTTCTCAAATTTTGTTTCTTCCGCAACTAAAAGTGATCCAGCCAACAGTAGTGTAAACAAAGGAAAATGTCTTACCATTCTTTCCTCCTAAAAATAAAAAGGTGATTAAAAAATCCTCTGCGCGAATGATACCACAAATTATCTGAGTTGAATAGTTGATAAAAAATTTTACTAACAATGCCCTAAGATGTACAAAGTTCTGAAAATTTTTTAAACAATATTGCAAATGGAAAATTATTCTATGTATATTAATTATGAATTAGGTATAATAATTTTATAAAAAAGGGGGGCGTATGATAGTTTTCTTAGTGAGGAGAATCATCGGTATCCCAATTTTCTTATTGCTTTTCATGCTTATGATGAGTCTTGCAGGTGAACAATTGCATGTCAGTACCTATGGTGCGGTGGTTGAGTCTGATTCTTCGCTTATCAAAGATGGCATTATTGAAAAAGTAGTAATTTATCCTCAATTAGAGGATGGATCGCTACAAAAAATTATTCGCAAGGGTATTTTGGCTCGTTACGATGAAGCTGAAGCGACGATTTTATTATGTCACGGATTTATGTGCGAAAAATTTGATGTCGGTATTTTGCGCCGTCTTTTTCCACGACGTCGTTTTAACGTTATGATATTTGATTTTAGAGGCCATGGTGAAAATGCGCAAGGTCAATCATGCACCTTTGGTCGTGATGAAGCTCTTGATGTTATTGCGGCTACAAAATTTATCAAATCGCATCCCGGATTAAAAGGCAAACCGGTAATAGTTTATGGCTTTTCGATGGGAGCTGTTTCTGCTATTGAAGCTCAAGCCCGTGATTCTTCACTTTTTGAGGCAATGATCCTGGATTGCCCCTTTGATTCAACTGAAAATGTATTAAAACGAGGTTTAGCAAATGTTAAATTTACCTTATTTGGGTATCAATTCTCTATTCCATGTCGAAGTTTATTGGAGCGGTATGCTTTTCATCCTTACGTTCAGTCTTTGGTAAAAACGATTCTTAAAACGATAGCTCAGCTCGATCCGCAAGATGTTAATATTAATATGTGTCGTATAAGTCCTGCTCAATCGATTCAAAAGATTAATGTTCCCTGTTTTTTCATACATTGCAAAAATGATAACAAAGTAAGTGTGCGCGGCATAAAATCGGTTTTTCATAATGCTGCAGGCCATAAAGTGCTGTGGCTGACACATGGCAGGAGACATTTTGATTCCTATTTTTATAACCCTGAAAAATATACTCAAAAAATTCGAGGGTTTTTGAATCAATTTCTTGCAGGTGAATTCAAAAAAGGTCCAATACATGCGGTTATCGAAGATGACGATGAAGGCCGCAGTATTTTTTATAAACAAAGGGGATAATCATGAATACGATGAAAAAAATAATTATAATAATGGGCGTGTTCTTGTCCCTTGTTGGACTTTTGCTCAATGCTCGTGCATATGACGTTCGATCTGATTCTAAGTTTTATGACTGTCTTATGAAAAAACCACTGGCAGTGGCTATGTTTTATGGGGAAGATAAAGCATGTAGTAAAAAATCTCCTTTTCGAGAAAAATATAACCGGCTTGAAAAGATGTTTTCAACAATAGGTAAACAAGGATATTATTTAAAAGGCGGTGTTGTTTTTATAAAAGCCCATGCCAAATATGATTCTGTCTATGAGCTAATCAGAAGTTTTTCTATTCCAAGCTTACCTGCATTTATGTTATTTAAAAATGGTGTTGATCTGCGTACTGAAGATGGTAAATCGGTTATGTTGACGGGGTGGCCAACGTTTGACCAGCTTGAAGATTTTATTCGGGATCATCTTGAAACTGATATTGACCGAAATATTAGAAAACGTGCACGGGAATTGGCAAAATTGCGTGAAGCTGAGCGGTGGAGTTATCTCTGGTATCGTCCATGGCTTTGTGGCGCCTGGCCTTACTATGGATGTGGCCCTGGCTGGGGTTGGGGTGGTTGTGCCCCGGGCTGTGGATGGGGCTGGGGTGGTTGTGGACCATGCAGGCCTTCGTGGGGATGTGGCATAGGTTTCGGTTTTGGTGGAGCCTGTGGGCGTTGTTGGTAATGGCTGGAGCGAATATGAAAAAAATTACGTATTTTTTAATGATTAGTTGTTTGTTAATGCCGTCACTATCTGCAGCGATTAAGCCTCATCTAAATGCGGTAGTGACATTTGAAACCAAGGATGAAAACTTTGCCGTATCAGGTTCTTTGATCTCCGCTCTCGTTGATCGTGTTCCGGTTTTTTGTAATCCGCGGATGTTTTGGAGGGCAATCAAAGAGTTTCCTTTTTCGAGCAAGAATCTTAAAGATTTTGAAAAGAAGCTAGTTCAGGTAAATGAATCATCATGGTCTGTGTTTAGCGACAAGGAGAGGAATTGGGTGGTTTTGCTTCCTTACCAGTATAATGACAAGCTACTCGAACAGCATGGATTGAATGGTAAGGTTCTTGAGCATATACCTCCGGGGACTGTTTTTGATACAATTTATCAGGAAAAATCATTTCGTGATCGCGACCATTTAATCAACTCTTTTAAAACTCTTTTTATACAATGGTGGAATGAACGTTTTCCAAAACGTTTTTTGTTGATTGGGCACGGCTTTATTAATCTTATTGCGAGTTTAACTGGATCTGCTTTTATGGAACTTCTTAACTTTTTAAATGCTCTTGATACAGAATTCCTTTATGTTGCTACTTGTTATGGAGGGGGCGTAAATTTAGTGGATATGCAAAATAGGATTAATGCTGAACTTGAAAACCAGCTAAGCTTACGTAGGCTTTCGGAGAGGCAACGTGAAAAAATGTATGTTAAAGCTCAAGAAAGGCCTCAATGGATCGATTACTTTCATACCAGCTCTCGTAAGAACACAAAAAATCTTTCCCCTTTAATATTGGGTGTTATGGGTTCAAAAATGAGGCGAATTAAAACAAATCGCGTTATTGATTATCCTATTGTTATTCAAGCTACTACTGATGAGGCTACAAAATCTGTAGTTGGTATAGATCATTTTTTTCAGTTATTAGATAGATACTTAGCACAATCTCAGTGGTATTTGGGAAGACCCTCACCAAAGAAGGGGGACAGGACTACAATAAAGGATGTTGTCACCGCTCTTTATTCCGGCGAAATCCATGCATTAGCAAGTGTACGCTTTCCGGGTGCAAACAACTTTTTTAGAGCAATTAAAGTTACGCAAATGGATATTTTAACATGGACATATATTCAATCGTTGAAATTAGCGCCAAAAATTAAGATGATACAGCTTGCTCGGTTGCTACAAATAACCTTGGAACGGCCGGACCGAAAACCATTTAAAGAAGTAAAAGAGTTTTTTGATGACAAGTTCGGGATATATGTTATGCAACGTCACAAAACTGATCAGGAAATTGAGGCATTACGGCTTGAGCAGAAGAAATTAAAAGATACTTCTAAAGATATTTCTAATGTAAATCTTGAGCAGCCGCTGGTGTTAGTATACTGCTCTGATTTGAATGGTCTTAAGTTTACGGTTTCTGCTCATAATCCGTTATTTATTTCAAAAATAGCCGGCAACTCCCAACATTTTTTTGAATCGGTTCATTTAAAGGGATGGAAATCACCACCATCTGTTTTTATCCCAGATTTTGGAAAAAATAAATTTGGGCTTTATTCAAAGGCATGGTTTATTTCGAAGCTACAAAAAGGGGCACATTTATCAGTGGAAAGTGCTGAATGGTCAAGAGGCAAACGCGGAGTAATAATTTATAAAACAGGCAGTGATATTGAATTCCCCAAGTTTTTAATGATTTCGAAAGATGAAGATAAAGCCCGTATTGGATCATTAGAAGAATCAGAAGTTAAATATGTGCCCGCTGATGTCAATACATTACACGAGTTTGATCCCAATGCTTATTATTGGATGGCCACAGCTCTATTTAATGCGACGCGTGCAGATGAATCAAATTTGCGTGAGGCTACCGCTGGTCATGAGAATTTCGAAACTGAACAAGACGCCTTTGACTATTTCAAAGAGAGCATCGGATTAGTGAGGCCGGAAGGGAATCTTGGTTTGGAAAATGCAATAAAGTTTGCAATAAAGCATAAGCTCTTTGCTCTTCTGAGTGAGTTGCATAAGCTGAGCACTGAGGCAGCGCGAGATATCTTTTCGGAAAGAATTCGCCTCGAGAAAAACCGTAAACAAGCTGAAATTGAAAAAGAAAAAAAGGTACTATTGTCGCCAAAAGAAGTGGAAGAGCTTGAGAAAAGATACACAAAAATTGCCCAAAAAAGTCTTGATGAGCTTAACCGTCAACGGGATAAGTTAGTTCAAGAATTGATAGGGCTTAAATTAGCAATAGCATCACAAGAGCGCGCACACAAGCCATCCAAGGCAGAACTTAAAAAAGTTAAGACTACGGAAACTATGCTCAAAATAATTGATAAAATTTCTAATCAATATATGCCAAAAGCTCAAGATGAGGTATGGGATGACTAATCATAACGTCTCTTTCTTTTATCTTCAAAAATGAGTGGAATGTTTTCAAGTGAGCATCCGCATATTGAGAGTAAAGTGGTGTCATTATCTGATCTGCTACAGAGAATCAAGCTTATTGTGCCGCAAATAGAAGAGGTCTCACAGGGTTATAAAGCAAGGCAGATGCCTCGTAATACCGCAGTTGCTACCTTGGAATCTTATTATAGTAACCTTAATGATATTGGTGAAAGTGCAGATGATCCTACGCTTCGACAATGCTGCCAGCAACTCAGAGTAACTATTCAGGCAAAGCTGGATGACCTTTGATGTTTAATGTGACGCGTGGGCTCTCATATTACTCATGATTCCTATTTATTGTTTTTTTAAGATAGCCTGCTAATCTATCAAGAGAGGATTTTGGGTTTGTCATATTGTTTAAATTGATTGATAAGGTTAGCTATGGTTACGCTTAGAATTAGTGAAAAATCATTATTAAAACATGATGTAAAGGCATACATCTTTTTTATACAAGAAAATGCCTCTTGTGAGGGAGATCTTCTTGAGGCACAAAAGATCTTTTTCCCTGGATTGTCGTTACTTTTTAAAGAGCGCGGTTTTACCGGAAAGCGCTCTGATTTTCTAGTTGTTCCTATTTCTAAAGATAAGACTATTATTCATCTTATATGTGCGGGTATAGGTTCACCTGATTCTACAGGCTTTATACCTATTGAACAGTATCGCCGTGCTGTAGGGAGCGTTGTAAATGCATTAATGAAACACAAATGTTCTACTGCAGCCATGAAGGCTCCCGTAGCAGAATTGTTTGATGTTTCATCGGAATATCTGGCCGCCCAGACATGTTCGATTGCCGGCATGGCTTCATATCGGTTTGATGAGTTTATTACCGACAAGCAGAGAAAAGAGGATATTGAAATAACTATTGATGTGGTAACGAATAATCCTGATGATGCACTGTGTGGAGTTGCAAAGAGCGAAGTCATATCTTCTGCCGTAAATACTGCGCGTTATTGGGTTGATTTGCCGCCATGTAACTTAACTCCAGTTGAGCTTGCTGATAAAGCCAAACGCATAGCAAAAGCACATGGAATGAACATCACGGTTTTTGATGAGCAAGAGGTCAAACAGATGGGTATGGGTGGTTTGACAGCTGTTTCAGCTGGTTCTGACCGCGATTGTCAGTTTGTGGTAATGGAGTATCATGCTGACAAAAATGCTCCGACGTTAGGTTTTGTTGGTAAGGGAATAACCTTTGATGCTGGTGGACTAAGTCTCAAACCGTCATCTGCCATGGAAACGATGAAAGAGGATATGGCAGGAGCTGCTGCAGTGATCAGCGCAATGCATGCAATAGCTCAATTGAAAGCACCGGTAAATGTTATAGCTTGCGTACCATTGGCAGAAAATTTGCCGAGCGACAAGGCGGTCAAACCTGGTGACATTATTACATTCTATAACGGCAAAACAGCCGAAGTAAAAAATACCGATGCTGAAGGCAGGTTGATTCTTGCCGATGCTCTTGCATATGCCATAAAACATTTCAAACTCGATGCACTTGTTGATGTGGCGACATTAACCGGTTCTTGCCAACATGCGCTCGGACCTTTTTTCAGTGGTCTTTTTAGTAATCATGATGATCTTGTTGATAATATCTATGATTCATCATGTTCTTCTGGTGATCGTGTATGGCGCTTGCCGTTAAGTGAAGATTATAAACTTGCAATTAAATCAAATGTTGCGGATATAAGCAATACTGGAAGCAGACAGTATTTAGCAGGGGCAATAACGGCTGCATGGTTTTTGGCTGAATTTGTAGGTGATGTTGCATGGGCACACATTGATATTGCAGGAACAGCATTTGATGTTCCTGATATAAGCTACTATGGCAAAGGTGCAACGGGAGCTCCCGTTAGGCTATTGGTTGATCTTGCAATGAACTGGAAAAAATAATCCATTATGTAATCTGTAAAGGGCTCATTGGAGGGAAGCTCATTACAGATTGCTCAATTTCACTTATTATTTTAAGTTTATTGTTCCTAAATGTCGCATAATTCAGGCATTAAGTTAAAATTGCCCCATGAAAATTAATCGCACTATTTAAATTAACATTAATTGTTCCTTCTGGCTTGCTGATAATTGTATGCTGTTGAAAATATATAGCATAGCCATAATTTTTCGATTCCAAAAAAGGGGGATGATTAATGAAGCATATAGTATATTTCTGTCTAATTTTATCATTTATGAGTAGTGCGATGGAAGAGGGTGACAGTGAATCGATGGTTAGAGTGATCAGGTCGTTACCTTTAAAAGTCAGTGAAGTTGATAAACCCCGTAAAGATTTTGGTCTCGATAAGCTTCTTGCCCTTAAAAAATTTGTCGACAAGTTTGAAAGTTTACAAATACCAGCTTTAGAAGATAATGTAGCTAAAAAAATTAGCAAGGCATTAAAGAAATAGCTGATTCTTTTTTTCTGATAAATTATCGTTGTTCACTTGCCATATTCATAATCAGACCGACCATACATAGATTGGCAATCAGAGCACTATTACCGTAACTTACAAAAGGTAGACCCATTCCTTTTGTAGGGGCAAGCGCCGTAGCAACCGCTATGTTAAGCAGCGCTTGAAGGCTTATGAGCAAAACAAATCCAGCAACAGCGAGCATCGAGAGAGTATCTGTTAGCTGCCATGCAATACGCAGACCAAAATAGAGAAAGAATATGTAAAGGGTAATGAGAAGGAGTGTGCCGATAAATCCAGTTTCTTCAGCAATTATTGAAAAGATAAAATCGGTGTGTTGCATAGGCAGGTAAAAAAATTTTTGCTTCGAATTTGAAATTCCTACGCCCCAAATGTTGCCCGAACCGATCGCAATGAGAGATTGAATTATTTGAAAGCCGGCCCCTTGCGGATCTGCCCAGGGATTTAAGAATGTCGCTATACGTTTAAGCCGATATGGTTGCACGTATATTAAGAGCCCAATAAGAGGAATGAGGCTTGTGCCCATAATTAGCAGCCTGTTGATATTAAATTGTGCTACAAATAGCATCATTAGGGATGTCAAAAGTAGGGTTACGGTCAGGCCAAAGTCAGGTTGCTTTAAAAGAACTACTGCTGGTAATCCGACAATAATAAGAAACGGAATGAATGTATGCATTATTGAATTGATTGAGCGTTGTTTTTTAGTCAAAAAATAAGCAAGATATAGTATCAATGCAATTTTAAGAAACTCACTAGGTTGAATGCTGAATCCTCCAATTCTCAACCAGCGACTTGACCCGTGTATTGTTCGTGACAAAACCGGCAGCCACGTTAATGCAGTCAGGGCGAGAGTCCCAAGGAAAATTGCAGGAGATAGCTGTTTGATTAGTCTAAAAGGGATTATTCGTGCGATCAAAAGACCAGCCAAGCCAAGTATTAAGCCGAATACCTGTTTTTTTACAAAATAGTGCGCTGACCCGAATTGTTCTGATGCATAAATTGAACTTGCAGAATAGATGAATATAAGACCTATGATGATAAGGGTTGCGATAACACCAACAAATATCCTCAGGTCAGTAATCAGTTCTTTACGGCTTTTGAACATGTATCTCTACCTTTTTTGTTCATAATGCTACTCTGAAATCTTTTTTACATTTTAATCTACTTATTATGTTTTTAAAATGATTTCCCCGTTCTTTATAGTTTTCGTATTGATCAAAGCTTGCGCCTGCGGGTGACAGAACTATTTGATCTCCTGGATTTGCTTTTTCAGCTGCATAGGTCAAAGCTTCATCAAGCGTAATGCATGAAAGAACATATTTGTTATATTGGTGGCAATACTGTTCTAACTGGTCACGCTCTTTTCCAAAGACAACAATCAATTTTACCGAATTATCCATATGCTCGATGAGTTCGGCCCGATCTATCCCCTTGCCAATTCCACCAAGCAATAAAATAATTGGCTTATTGCTTAATGCGCGTACGGCGGCAGTGGTGGCTGCGGGTGTTGTCGATTTTGAATCATTATAAAAGTCAATAGTATTGATAGTCGCGACTTTTTCCAGGCGATGCTCTGGGACGGTTAATAGAGGTGTTGGGCTTGACATAATGTTGGTTGGTATCTGCAGTAGGTGCAGTGTTGCTGACAGCGTAATCCAATTCTCAATAAAGCTGATTGAGGGTAACTCATTCAAGGTGATCAACGGCCTGATGTCGTTTTGTTGTCGTAACACAATTGTGTTTGTGTGTACATAGAAAACTCCCTTGCTGATCTTACACAGTTGTCGAAACTGTTCCGAGGCCGGAGGTTGTGCCGACATGAAGTACCAGTTTCTTTGATTACTATAAAGAGGCAACAGCTTTTCTACTAATGGAAGCGGCAAGAGCGCCTGCTGGTAATGACTTTGATTGCGGATGATATTTAGCTTTGCTTGAAAATATGCTTCCGATGATCCATGCCAATCAAGGTGATTGGAATAAAAATTTGTCCAGATTGCAAGATCAGGGCAAAAGCTTGTGCATCGCTCAAGCTGAAAGCTTGAGAGTTCAAGCAATGCTGCATCATATTTTTCTTGTTCAGCGATCAGATCAAGCATCCCATTCCCGATATTGCCGCCTGTTTGAATGTTGATTACGGTGCTCAAGAGTTGGCCAAGCAGATGAACGGTGCTTGTTTTTCCGACACTTCCTGTTACAGCAATAATGGGCTTTTTATATCCTGAGCCAAATAGATCTAGTTCACTTACAATTTTATCTTTATACACTTGAAGAACTGGATGATTAATTCCGGGACTTACGATAATATAGTCATTTTGATTAAAAAATTCTTCAAGATTCGCCTCACCAACAAACGAGACCTTATGTTTATTAAGAAAATTCTGCTCATCACAGCTTAAAATGCGGCGATCCATTGCAGAAAGTTTATGAAAAGAACTCAAATAGCGTATTACCGATTTTCCAACTATCCCTAGGCCCCATACGCCAACATTACTATTTGTAATGCTCTCGAGCCCTTTAGGATTGGCTGATAAATTTCTTGCCATGCTTTAATTATTCAGTTATAATAATTTTATAAAACTTGTATTTATTTTAAAGGAGTTTTACATGAAAAAGTCTTTATATATACCAGTTATTCTTCTTTCTCTCATATATAACAATAGTGCAAAACCTATGGATGAGCAAGTCAAACCTAAAAAAACAAAAACTCCAAAAACATTTGAGCAGATTATTGCTATTCCGGTTTTTCAGCTTAACCCTAATCGATTTATGTATAAATGTCAGATAGCTCTTGCTGAAATTGAGAAAAAAATGGGTGCGATAAAACAGGAGCATGATCTTAAATTTGCCGCAGATATTTCGCTTAAATTGATGAAGAAGAGAATCGACTGCATGTATCCATATTTTAATCCAAAGGCTTTAAAGCACGCTATTGACAGATTAAATCGACTGCAAGGTGTTCTGGATGGCCAAACTGAAATAGCGGATTCCGAAAATGTCGATCCACAGCGATTGGCAATTGCTTTCAGGCAACAACGGTTTCGCGTGAATTTAGAAAACTCTCAAGGCGAACCCGGAACCAACGGTTAACTCTACGTTCTTAATAGGCTGAATTATTCTCTATTTTAGTTTTATCGATGCCTTCGCTGAAAAAATCGCAAGAGGTTTTTTTTTGATTAACGCTTAGTATTTCAAGTCTCACCTAATAGTCGATTGGTCAAAATATAATAAAACGCTATACTAGTTTAGATATTATATAAGTAGTTGATTGATGTTCATTTTGAAAGTGTATCATGGCAGAAGAAAAGAACGTAAGTTATAAAGAAACATTGAATTTGCCTCATACCGATTTTCCTATCCGCCCAAATGCTAAAGAAAATGATCCACGAATATTGCAGAGGTGGAGTGAGGAAGATATCTATTCTAAGACATTCTATGTTCATGCAGGGGCGCAAAAGTATATTTTGCATGATGGCCCTCCTTATGCCAATGGAAACATTCATTTAGGAACCGCTGCAAATAAGATTCTTAAAGACATTGCAGCTAAAGGTAAGCGCATGCAGGGGCTCCAAGTGCCGATTACTCCAGGTTGGGACTGCCATGGTTTGCCTATTGAATTGAAAGTTACTCAAGAGATGCCAGGGATTTCAGGTAATGAATTGATCAAAGCGTGCCGTGCATATGCCCTCAAATGGATGTCAACGCAGCGAGAGCAGTTCAAGGCCCTTGGCGCTATGATGAACTGGGATCATCCTTACTTGACCATGAATCCTGGCTATGAATCAAAGATTTTACATGCCTTTGGAGATTTAGTCGGGCAGGATTATATTGAACGAAAAAACAAAACTGTTCCCTGGTGCGCTTCATGTCAGACCGTGCTTGCAGCTGCAGAAATTGAATATTATGACCGTAAGGATCCATCAATCTACGTATTATTTCCCTTGGATCCTAAAGATGGAGCACGACTCTTTCCTGAAGTAAAAAATGCTCCTATTAATTTATTGATCTGGACAACTACCCCATGGACGTTGCCTTTAAATCGAGCGGTGCTTGTTCATCCAGAAGCTACTTATCAGCTACTTGAACATGATGGTAACTATTTTATCGTAGGCAAAGAGCTTTCTGAAGCGTTATGTTCATTATTAAATATTAAAAAAAATGTGGTTGCAGAGATTTCGGGAAGCAAACTTGCTCATGATACACTCGCTCATCATCCCTTTGTTGAGGACCTCAAGGTTCCTCTTATTCTTGATAATTCTGTAGCCCTTGATGAAGGTACAGCTTTAGTTCATTGTGCTCCTGGTTGTGGGCCACAAGATTATGAAGTTGCAGTAAAAAATAAATTGGATATTTTTTCTCCCATAAGCACTGATGGCAAATATACTGACGGTATTCAACCGCATGAACTTGAAGGCTTGAGTGTTGCGGACGGACAAATATGGGTGTTGAAAAAGCTTAATGAGCTAAATAAATTGTTCCATAAAGCATCAGTCCGCCATTCCTATCCACATTGCTGGCGATGTCGAAGTGGCCTCATATTCCGTGCTACAAAACAGTGGTTTTGTGATTTAACTAAACATGATTTAAAAAAGAAAGCTATAGCGGCACTAGATACGTTGTGGATGATTCCGGCAAAATCTGAAAACCGTTTGAAAGTCGCCATTGAAAGTAGGCTTGAATGGTGCCTTTCTCGTCAAAGGCTATGGGGCGTTCCGATTCCTGCGCTCATCTGTACAAAGTGTGATTATGCATATATTAATCAAGGGCTGATTGACAGGGTGGCTGCACATGTTGAACAAGAGGGTATTGAATACTGGCAGAAGGTCTCTATTAATGAACTGATGCCTGGCGGCATTACATGCCCTGAATGTGGTAACACTGATTTTAGAAAAGAATATGATATCCTTGATGTGTGGTTTGATTCAGGAGTGAGCCATTACGCTGTTTTGAAGAACAATCCGGAGCTTGGTTATCCTGCAGATTTATATCTGGAGGCTAAAGATCAGCATCGTGGATGGTTCCAAAGTTCGCTGCTGACAAGCATGGCGATTGAAAAGAGCCCATGCACTAAAGCAATCATTACCCACGGGTTTACGGTTGACGAACATGGGCGTAAAATGTCCAAATCGCTTGGTAATGTGGTTGCACCTCAAGAGATCATGGATAAAATTGGCACAGACGGGTTGCGGTTATGGATGGCAAGTATCGACTATACTGATGATCTTGGTATTTCTGACAAGCTGATCAATAATGTTGCAGAAGTATATCGCAAAATTCGCAATACGTGCAGATTCTTATTATCAAACATTTATGATTTTGATAAATCTAAAGATGCTTTGCCTGTTGAAAAGATGACGTTAATTGATCAGTATGCGCTTTATGAATTATGTGAAATCAATCGAACGGTAATCGATTATTATAATGCATTTGATTTCACGGCGGTCTATCATCTCTTGGCACATTATTGTTCATCTGATCTCAGCTCTTTTTATCTTGATATCATCAAAGATAGGTTGTATACAGAGCAGGCAGACGGGCAATTGCGCCGATCGGCACAGACGGCATGTTGGTATATTCTTGATACATTAACAAAACTTACAGCTCCTATTCTTTCATTTACTGCAGAGCAATTGTCGGACTTTTATCAAAAAGGAAAAACCGAATCGATTCATCTGCAGCAATTTAACGACTTGAGCATGATTTGGAATAAGCTTATTGCAAAAACAACTCAATTGCCTGAAGTATATTTTGGTTCCGGCAAGCACGTGGCAGATGATGTCCGTTATCGAAGCTATCAAAATGAGCGGTGGAAAGCGTTAAAGGATATGCGTTCAGCATTGTTAAAATTGATTGAGGAGCAGCGTGCTCAAGGAATCATTAAACATTCACTCGAAGCTCGAGTTGTTATGTATCTTGATCCTCAAGCCTCACAGTATGCGTTCATTGAACAGGCATTTAAAGCGGCTAAATTGTTCAACCAAACACCCGAACAATTTTTAAAGGAATTTTTGATAGTCTCCCAAGTTGAGATTGCACCACAAAAAGGTGACCTGCCATCTACTGAACTTGAAGGCCTTTATGCGCGCATTGACAAAGCGCAGGGAAGTAAGTGCCCTCGATGCTGGCAGTGGGAAAAAATGGATCATGAATATGGTTTGTGTTCACGGTGTCAAAAGGTTGTAGAGAAAAAGTAGGGATCATCTTTTTTTATTTATCGGTCAAAACCATCGACAATGTCGATGGTGGGGTGTGGGGGCGGAGGCCCCACTCATATGATGAAGTAACGTAGTTGCGGAGTTAATCAGTATATGCGATAATAAAGAGATGAAATTTACAGCAAAAGAATACTATCAAAAATCATCTCATTCGACATATCGTTGCGAATATCATTTTGTTTGGGTTCCCAAATATAGGCAT
>Ga0180438_10001885_pt1 | contig 35876 bp, 23 predicted proteins | sample SS_ome_12_FD_132455 | JGI IMG/M metagenome (GOLD analysis project Ga0180438, IMG submission 132455) | Hypersaline lake sediment archaeal communities from the Salton Sea, California, USA - SS_3_D_2 metaG | ecosystem: Environmental > Aquatic > Non-marine Saline and Alkaline > Hypersaline >... | reverse complement strand
TGCCCGAGATGACGTTGTGTTCGATAGTATTGCACTGACCGTGGTTGATGCTGATACCTTCCGCAGCATTGCCACGGTCGAGCGTACCGCTGGCATCGGTGCCAATGTAATTACCCGAAACTGTATTGGCGCTGGTGGCGAGGTAAATAGTGATGCCAGCCTCACCGTTGTTCGAGATGACGTTTCGTTCGCCCTCTGTGTCGCCGCCGACAGTGGTGTTTTGGGAGTTGAGGTAGAGATACACGCCGCTCAAGCTGTTACCCAGGGGATCCGCGCCGTTGGCCGCGAGGCCGATGTAGTTGCCGGAGATCGTGTTGCCAGTCGTGCCGCTGCCGTAAATGGAGACGCCATGCCCGTCGTTACCCGAAATGACGTTCCGCTCGCCCGGCTCATCGCCGCCGATGATGTTGTTCTGCGCGCCATTGCTGATGCGGACGCCATTGCGGTTGCCCAGGTCGGCGGTGCCGTCAGCATCGGTGCCGATGTGGTTGCCCGCAACCGTGTTGCCCATCCCGCCAATTGCAATACCGTAAAGATCAAAGTTGCGGATGACCAACCCCCTGATTACGTTGTCGGCCGAAGTGATCTCAAGACCGCTACTCCCCAGTCCAGCATTGGTCCCGTTAAGTTCGATTTTGAGCACGGCTGGCGTCGTGGAGGTGGCCTGCACTGCCCCCGTTTGGGTGTAGCCATCAATGGTGGTGTCGTCGTCGGTCAGGGCGGGCAGGGCGTTGATCGGCTGGATGGTGCAGACCCCCGTCCCGGCGTTGCAGCCGGAGTCGCTCATGAGGATATTGAAGCTGATGGTATCGGCCCCGGCGTTGGTATTGGCATTCAAGATCGCCTGGCGCAGGGAGCCGGTCCCGCTGTCGTTGGTGCTGGTCACAGTATAGGTGAGGGCCTGGGCCGGGCGACGATGCCACGGCAGTTGGGCCAGCACCAGGGCCAGCACCAGGGCTACTATCCAAGATCTCTTTTGTTTCATTTTGTCCCTCCTTTTTTGGTCATCATCTGAATTGTAGGACTTGTCGGTGGCGAGCCGAATCGTCGGTCGAGTAGGCCGAAGGCCATATCGAGACCAGGTTTGGCGATCAGCCAGTGCAGTTCTTGGCTTCGTCGTGAGCTCAGCCGAACGGTCTCGATGCGCCCCTTCCGCTTCGCTTCAGGGGCTACTCGACCGGCGCACCGTGTAATTCCTGTAGGAGTCTGTCAAGAAACGACTTTCCATTTTGGACACTCTACTTTCCTATATCCCCTTCTTTGGGCTGACCATCATCTCCAGCGAAGGCTCCAAAAGAGCGGACGAACGCCAGCAACCGATCCAATTCTTGGAACCCTGCACGTTGCCCACTTTGTAGGTGTTCGATCCGGCCGCGCCAGCGCGACCCGGCAGCCGACCACTCTTGCCAAAGGCGGACGACAAAGGTGCTGGTCGGTGGAATTGGGGATGATTCAGCCACGTGCGACTCCTCTTTGGTAAGTTCGGGCATTCCGGTGGGTCTTCCAGGTCTCACCATCACAGTCTACCACAAAGGTCTCAAAAAAGTCGCAAATCAATGTCAAAGAAAAAGCCCCCGTCTTCTTGATCAAAACGGGGGGCCAACTGCCTCTGGCAAATAGGTTGTGGGCGACACCTCTTTGCTCGCCGGATGCTAGTGCGACTCGATGATGACGTCCTTCCAGAGAAATGTTTGCATCGCCGGGGTGAGGAACCTTTTCACCCACGGCTTGACCAGCCAGTGCTGCCGCCCATAGGCGAGGGGCACGATCGGTGCCTCATCGATCAAGATGCGTTCGGCCTGCTGGTACAGACGCATTCTCTCTCCCTGGTCCGTGACTCGTCTGGCTTTCTCTACCAACTTGGCATAGGCTCCGTTGTGCCAGCCAGTCCAACGCCAGGCACTACACGCCCGCAGAAAGCTGTCAGGATCAGGATAATCTGCCTGCCACGCTACCCGAAACATGTCTGATGGTCGCTCATCCAGCCGCTCAAGAAACGCTGCAAACTTTATTGACTGGCATACGACCTCTATTCCCAGGGTTTCCCGCCATTGGGCTTGCAGGTACTCGAGCCAAGGCTCGTAACCGTGGAAGGTGGACAGGTCCAGTTCAGGAAAGCCACGACCATCCGGATAGCCAGCCTCAGCCAGGAGGCACCGTGCCTGGGCGGGGTCGTACGGCAAACTGATCCCGGGCGAGTGTCCCGGCATGCCCGGGGGCACAAACCCACCCGTAGCTGGGGACATGTACCCTCTCACCAGAACATCTACCAGCGTTTCCTGATCTACCGCGTGAGCCAAGGCGCGACGTACCCGCGCGTCGTTGAGGGGCGGACGGCGCACGTCAAAGCCCAGGAACATAGTTGTCAGCGTCGGGCCCGCGACATAGTCTTCGGCGTGCTGACGCAGGGCAGTGTCCATTTCCGCGGACTGGGAGCGCCTGATGCTGAGGACGTCCAGGTCATCGGTCTTGTACAGTTCTAGTCTGGCTTTCCAGTCAGCCTGCACCGACAGTTCTAGCCGCTGCACGTTGCCCTTGAACTGGCCGTGGTATTGGGGATTGCGCGACAGAACCATGCACTCGCCCCGGTCCCAGGATTCCAACCGGAAAGGACCATTGGTGACGATGTGTTCTGGTTCTGCCCACCTTTCACCGTGTGCCGTTATCACGTGCCGGGGCACGGGGTAGCCCAGACAGTGGGCCAATAGCTGGAGAAAGTAGCCAGTTGGTCCCTCCAGCTCAACGGTCAAAGTGACTGGGTCCACCGCTCGGATCCCCACCTGATCTGAATCAGATAGTTCACCCTGGTGATAGGCCCTGGCGTTCTTCACGTCAAACAGCAGGCTGGCATTGGGTGATTGGGTGGCCGGATCCAAGATCCGCTTCCAGGCGTACGCAAAGTCCCCCGCCGTCACCGGAGTGGAATCGCTCCAGCGGACGTCGTCCCGCAGGTGTAAGACGTACTTGCGCCCGTCCTCCAACACTTGCCAGCTTTGGGCCACATCGGGCAGGACCTCCATCTCTGGGCTCAACTCGAATAGCCCGCTGAAGAGCTGGGATATCATCTTGAATGATTCCGATTCCAAGAACATAGTCGGATCCAGGGTCTTCGGACCTTCATGATAGCTAGACTCTCTTAGCGAATGAGGCGCAGGTGATAAGACGGTCGGTTCCAGGTTCTCAACCCGCTGCCACAGGGCAAATCCCTCCTCGTAAACCTGGCGCGCCCGCCGGTAGTCGAAGGCGGTGTGATAGGTCACGCCCAGCTTCATCAGCGTCCGCGCCGCTCGTTCGTGTTGGCCTTGCTCTTTCAACAAGGCCAACGCCTGCTGGTAGTGGTCAACGGCCTCCTGGTGGGCATAGAGGGTGCGGGCCTGGTCCCCAGCCTGGAGCAGATAGGTAATCGCCTTCTCTGTCAGCGTTTTGTCCAACTGCTGGCCCTGCTGGAAATGAAAAGCCAGTTCGCCGGCCAACTCCTCAGTCTGAGAGCCGTAGAGACGTTCCATCGCCGTCCCCGCCCGGGCGTGCAGATGTTGCCGCCGCTGGCGCGGAATTCGGGTATAGACCACCTCTTGAATCTTCTGGTGGGTGAAGGCGTAATCACGGCCCAGCGTGCCAGTTCCCTCATCCACCAATCGGTGACGCAGCAAGTCATCCAATGCCTCCAGCGTCGTTTCTTTGTCCTGGCCCCAGACCGTGTTGAGCAGGTCAAAGTCGAACTCGTGACCGAGCACCGCTGCCAGACGCAACGCCTCCTGCGTTTCCTCAGCCAAGCGACGAACCCGGGCCTGGACGGCCTCGCTCACACCGGGGGGCAGCGGCAGCTCTCCCTCGCTGAGCTGGGCAAAGTCGCCCTGCCAGGCCCCCTCCTCCAGACGAACCACACCGATCTCAAAGAGCGCTTTGGCGATCTCTATCAGGAAGAAAGGATTGCCTTCCGTTTCCCGGTACAACCGTCTCGCCAGGGGCAGCACCGCTTCACCGGCCCCCGACATCTCTCGCACCATCGCCTCCACAGCCCCCGGCGACAGGCGGGGCAGGCGCAAGGGCTGGCAAAGTCCCTCCCGCTTCAGTTCTCGCTGAAGAGCCAGCAGAGGATGCTCCTGCCCAATCTCTTCGGGGCGGAAGGTGCCCACCATGAGCACCGGATAGTCTGACAGGCTTGCCGTGAGCCTGTCCTGAGCCCCTCGGCTTCGCTCGGCATAAACTCTGCCGAAGGGCTCAGCCGAACGGTGGCGGGCCAGGTAGTGGACCAGTTGCAGCGTGGACTCGCTGGCCCAATGCAAATCCTCCAGCACGATCAGGAGCGCCCCACGCGAGGACAACTCGGCCAGAAAACGGTCTACCCCGTCGAAGAGACGCGCCTGCTCCTGGTCTGAACCTCCCGCCGGTGTCACCCCGAGCCCAGCCTTCTCCAACACCTCTGGCACCAGGCGGGCCACCTCCCTGATGGTCCAGCCAGGCAAGTCCGCCAGTTCGGCCGGTGTCAGGGTGAGCAGAATCGTCCGCAACGCCTCGGCGATGGGCTGATAGGGCAAGACGCGCTCGAATTCGTAGCAACGGCCCCCCAGCACACGGACACCCTGCCAGCGCAGGCGATTGGCGAACTCTTCCACCAAGCGCGTCTTGCCTACGCCAGCCTCACCACTGATGAGCACCAATCCTCCCTGCCCTACTGCTATCCTTTCCCAGCACTGGTGCAAGAACGCCGTTTCCTGCTCTCGGCCTACCAAGGAACTGGGGGCAATCACGTCCAGCGGACTGCGCCCCGCAGGAGCTGAAGGCTCTATGACTGGTATCTGAACGCGCGCGCGCCCAATCGCGAAGCGTCCCTCCAGGACCGCCTGGTAGAGTTCGGTGGTCTCGACCATCGGCTCCGCTCCCAGCTCCTGCTGCAAAACCTCCTGGCAACGGCGGTACTGCTCTAGCGCCGCGTTGCGCCGCCCCAGTTGGCAATAGGCACGCATAGCCAGCCGGTGCGCATCCTCTCGCAACGGATCGCAGTCGAGCAGGCGCAGGGCCGTGGTCAGTGCCGCATCGTGCTCTCCCCTCGCCTCCTGACCGACCATCAATCGCGCCAGCGCCTCGCAAAACAGGGTTTCCAGCCGGTAGCGCTCGTTGATGATCCAGTCATCGTAGAAGCCATCGAAAAAGTCGCCACGATAGAGGGCTACTGCCGCTTGCAGATGTTCCATGTCATCTTGAGAGAGGTGAGAACCGAATTCATCAATGTCAAGCCAGAGGTCTGCGTGGGGATCGAACTGTACTGTGTGGGGATCGCTCAGGATGTAATCTGTGGGGAGGCAACGGCGGATATGCCAGAGGGCCGTCGAGAGAGAACTGCGCGCCTTGTGCTCTGGGCGGTCGCTCCAGAAGAGACCAACCAACCGATCGCGGGGCTGGGGTCGGCGGCGATGGAGGACCAGGTAAGCCAGCAAGGACTGGGATTTGAGGGTGGCAGGCTTGGGCAACGGCTGGTCGCCATAGCGGATGTCCAGCGTGCCCAGAAAGTAGAATTGCAAGGTGTGCACCAAAGATCTCCTGCAAGATCAGGTTCAAGTCAGTGGACTTGAACTCTCCCTGATATACCCCTTTGTCTATTATAGTGGAAAGTGTATGGTTGGTCAATTTTAGCTTCTGTGTCTTGACATCTTGCTGGCAGTGGGTTGAACCTTTGGCAGAGCTTGGCAGTATGTAAAGGTGAAGACCGCTTGTGCCCTGACCAGGGCGGTCGTAGCGATCCCCAGTGACGCCACTCTGTTGCCTCAAATGGATTCCGAATGTAGCAGTGAACATCCAAGCCGAGCTAGGAGGTCAGAGGATGAGAAAACTCTTCCTTGTCATGGCTTTTGCTCTTGCTGTCGGTAGTTGTGGGCCGAGTCCATCGCCCACTGCCACACCGATACCGCCTACGCCGACATCAGGGCTTGAACTGACGAGCCCCGCCTTTGCCCCAGGGGAGATGATACCCAAAAAGTATGGCCGCTACGGTGAGGACATCTCACCACCGATGGAATGGAGCGACCCACCTGAAGGTACCCAAAGCTTTGCTCTCATCCTCGAGACCGACCTTCGACCGGGGGGAGGGGAGAGTATCTGGGTCCACTGGATACTCTACAACATTCCAGCCGAAACCCGCGCCTTGCCGGAGGCCGTCACGCCAGACGCTGCTGGCAGGCTGCCCGACGGCAGCCAGCACCTCGCCAACAGTTGGGAAGAACTGGAGTACGGGGGTCCCGCTCCACCTCACGTCTCAACACTTCGCTATTACTTCAGACTTTACGCTCTGGATACAGTGCTCGACTTGGACGCTGCGGAGGGAACGGCCAGCGGTGGAGAGACAGAGCCTTGGGTCGGCGCGAGCAAAGAGAAGCTGTTGCAAGCCATAGAGGGGCACATCCTGGCCCAGGGAGAGCTGGTGGGGAAATACAAAGAGAAACAATGAGTTGCCAGAGGTGGTCCGGCCTCTCATTGTTCGTTGTTCGCCCGCGCCAGTAGGCGACGACGGTCAGCAGGTGTCGTGCCACTGCCTCCTACTCCATCCTTCCCCGCAGGCTGGCTTGCGTCGTCTGCCATGGTGCCGAAACTGCGGATAAAGTCCAACATCCCATCCAGGCCCAGAAACGCGGCGCTCTCGCCACTTTGCACGTGCTCGATGCGACCACGCCAGCGTGACCCGGCGGCCGACCACTCCTGCCAAAAGCGCACGACAAAGGTGCTCATCGGTGAAACTGGGGATGATTCAGCCATGCGGCGTCCCTCTCAGCGGCAAGACCCTTCGGATTTCTAAAACCCGAAGGGTCTTTGGTTACTCCTGCCATTCGACCTCTCTTATCGGACGTGGCCAGACACCCGCCGCAGGCCCAGGCCCAAGGCCAGGAGCAGCAACCCGCCAACCCCAAGCCACAACGGCAGCGTCCCGCTTGGCGTGGTTCCACCCGTCTCCGGCAGGGCCTTGGCCGGTGCCGCTTCGACTGTAAAGTTCACCACCAGCTCGTACGTTCCGGCCTCGGTCACATGAAAGCCGTCGTCCACTTGCTGGCTGAGGTGCAGCACACTGCGCAGGGTGTGCGCGCCGGCTGTCGGATTCCCGAGCACGACATCCCAACTGCGGAGCTTGGTGATCACTTCTTCGTCCGCATCGCGACCAGGCAGGCCCTTCTGGGGCAGATCGGCGTCATAGGTGCCGAAGGCGCTCAGGTCCACTTGCCGGCCATCGAGATACAGCTCCCAGGTCATCGCCTGCCAGTTCGAATCACGCAGGGTCTCGTCCGCCGAGAACCAGCCATGTCCTATGGTCAGTTCGGGCAGGGGCGGGACGCTACACTCCGTGGTTGTGACGCCGGGGTTGAGAAAGGCAGGCACACAGAAAGCCCAGATGGGCACGATCTCAGACCCGCCGGCCTTCAAGACCATCTCGCCAATGCTGTCATCAGGCTGTGCGGCCGGCTCCTGGGCATAGAGCGCCCCGGGTACCGCGAGTATTGCAACCACAAGTATCGTTATTCCGATCAGACGTGTTTTCATTTTGACCTCCTCTTATCTCCTGGCGTGTGATTTCTCAGTGCATGTCTGCGTTTGACCTTGCGTCTCTGCGGCAATCGCCGCAGAGACCTATCAGTCCTGCAATCGGGTAAATCTGGAAACGATAGGCATCACCTCCTCCTACTGGCAAGGGGCCAGGTTGCATCTCAGGGCCCAACCCAAAGCATCGGCTTTCTCCAGTCATTGGCACGCTCGCGGCAGGAGTCTTTGATCTTCACAAAGGTAAGCTGGATGGGCTTGTCTCCCTCCTTTAAGACTCGAACCTCGTACGTGCCTGGGTCGTGGCAACCGTCATCATCCACGTGGAACACAGTCCCCTCAAACCAGAACTTGCCGGTGACATAGGGGGTGCTTTCCAAGCCCTCCACAGTTTTGGTAAGGTTGAACGTCCCATCCGGCTTGAAGTGCATGTAGGCCACCGTTCCCACGAAACGCGACTTCCAGACGCCGACCATGTCCTCGACCTTGCTGGCGATCGCTCCAGGCGGAGGTGTGTCTGTGGGCTGGGGGGGCGAGGTAGCCGTGGGCGGCAGGGTAATCGGTGCAGGTGTCAGTGGTATCTCCGTTGGCGTTGCGGTTGGAGCGCATCCTATCGCAACCAAAAGGACAAACCCAACAGCGAGCAGCGTTCGCAGTGATTTCGCGAGTAACATTGCAGTCTCCTCTCTTTCGCTTGTGGTTAATCGTATCACAGCAGCTTGACCGTAGTATACTATGGAGCAATCAAAAAAGTATCAAATCCCTATCAAATCGGACCCATAAAGAAACCCGTTTTCTCCAAGAAAACGGGTTTCCGGGCTGCCGCTTGCGAATAGATTGTGGGCGACACCTCTTTGCGCTGGACGCTAATGCGGCTCGATGATGACGTCCTTACAGAACCAACGTCTGTTCGCCGACGTGGGGAATCGGCTGACCCAGGGCTTAACCAGGAGGTGCAGCCGCGTATAGCCGAGGGGCATGATCACCGCTTCCTGGACGAGCAGGGTGTCCGCCTCGTGGTACAGCCTCATCCTCTCCCTCTGGTCTGTCACCCTCCTGGCTTCCTCCATCAGCCTATCATAGCTCTCGTTTCGCCACCGGGTCCAATGCGGGGCGGGACACGCCCTCAGGAGATAGTCAGGATCGGCATAAGCCGATATCCACGAAAGGCCAAATAAGTGGGGTTGTTCTCTGTCCAGGCGGTCGCGAAAGGTCGCCCAATCCATGGCTGTCTGCCACCTGATCTCTACTCCCAGGGTTTCCCGCCAATGATCCCGCAGGTACTCGGGCACGTGACCGCGAAAGATCAGGGCATCTACGACGGGGAAGCCACGGCCGTCTGGGTAACCGGCCTCGGCCAGGAGCCGTCGCGCCCGGTCGGGATCGTGCGGCAGGGCGATCCCCGCCGAGTGCCCCGGCATCCCGGGGGGCACGAACCCACCCGTGGCCGGGAACACGTAGCCGCGCATGACCACGTCGGCCAACGTTTCCCTGTCTATCGCGTGCACAAAGGCTCGACGCACCCGAGGGTCGTCGAAGGGCGGCCGGCTGACGTCGAACCCCACAAAGATCGTGGCCGGCCATGGTGCCGAGACATAGTCTGCAGCCTGCTGCTGCCGGGCGTGGTCCAACGCGGGCGGCAGGACATGCCACAAGTCCCACACGTCCAGTCCATCGGCCTCGTACCGTTCCAGTGCAGCGGACCACTCCAAGGGGAACAACTCGACCCGCTGCACGTTCCCTGTGAACGGGCCCCGGTACTCGGGGTTGCGCACCAGGGCCAGCGACTCGCCTTGCTTCCAGGCCTCCAGCTTGAAAGGACCGTTCGTGACGATATTGGCTGCGTCCGTCCACGCCGCGCCGCGCGCTTCCACCACGTGTCGGGGTACGGGATAGCTAGGATGGCTGACCAGCAGGTGGGGGAAATAGCTGGTTGGTCCTTCCAGTTCCACCATAAGGGTGACCTCATCGAGAGCCCGCACCCCTACCTGGTCTGGATCGGAGATCTGCCTCTGATGGAAGGCCTTGGCTCCCTTGATGTCGTACAACAGATCGGCATTCGGCGACGCCGTGGCCGGATCCAACACCCGCTTCCAGGCGTACTCAAAGTCCTCCGCTGTCACCAGAGTGCCGTCGCTCCACCGCGCATCGTCCCGCAGATGGAAGGTGTACTTACGCCCGCTTTCGGACACCTCCCAGGTTTGGGCCAGGTCGGGTAGGACCTCCATCTCCGGGCTTACCTCCGCCAGCCCGCTGAAGAGTTGATCTATCACAACGTTCGAGAAAACGTTGTGAGATATGGCCGGATCCAGCGTCGTCGGCTCGGGCCAACTCACCCTGAGGGCGTGGGGTGCAGGCGGCAGGATGGTTAGCTGCAGTCCCTTCACCCGCTGCCACAGGGCGAAGCCTTCCTCGTACGCCTGGCGCGACTGCCGGAAGTCGAAGGCGGTGTGATAGGTCAGCCCCAGCTTCATCAGCGTCCGCGCTGCCCGTTCGTGCTCCCCCTGCTCGTTCAGGAGAGCCAGCGCCCGCTGGTAGTAGTCAATGGCTTCCTGGTGGGCGTACAGCCCACGCGCCCCGTCCCCCGCTTGCAGCAGGTAGCTGATCGCCTTCTCGGTGAGCGCCTTGTCCAACTGCCGGCCTCGCTCGAAGTGGAAGGCCAGCTCGCCAGCCAGCACCTCTGCCTCAGTACCGTAGAGGCGCTCCATGGCTGCACCCACCCGCGCGTGGGCGTGTTGTCGGCGCTGGCGCGGTATCCCTGCATAGACCACCTCCTGGATCTTGTGGTGGGTGAAGGCATAGTCGCGACCCATGGCCCCGCTGCCCTCGTCAATCAGCCGGTGGCGCAACAGATCGTCCAATGCCTCTAGCGTCGTCTCTTCGCCCCGGCCCCAGGCGGCATTGAGCAGGTCAAAGTCAAATTCACGGCCGAGTACCGCCGCCAGACGCAGCTCCTCCTGCGCATCATCGCTCAGACGACGGAGCCGCGCCTGGATGACCTCACTCACACTGAGAGGCAGTGGTAGCTCTCCCTCGCTGATCCTGGAGAAATCGCCCTTCCAAGCGCCTCCCTCCAAGTGGACCACACCCGCCTCAAAGAGAGCTTTGACGATCTCTATCAGGAAGAAGGGATTGCCCTCCGTCTCCTGGTACAAGCGCTGCGCCAGGGGAACCACCGCTTCGCCCGCCCCCGACATCTCTATCACCATTGCCTCCACGTCTGCTGGCGAAAGGCGCGACAGGCCCAGGGGCTGGCAAAGCCCCTCCCGGTTCAATTGCTGTTGGAGAGCCTGCAAGGGGGGCTGCTGATCCACCGCTTCCGGGCGCAGCGTGCCGACCATCAGGGCTCGTGCCCTTGCCAGGTGGCGGACCAGGTAGTGGATCAGTTGCAGCGTGGACTCGCTGGCCCAGTGCAAGTCCTCCAGGACGATCAGGAGCGCTCCGTGGGATGACAACCCGGCGAGGAATCGGGCCACGCCGTCGAAGAGGCGCGCCTGTTCCTGATCGGAAGGTATCGAGGCCGGAGCTCCCAGGCCGGGATAATGCTCTGTTATCCCTGGCACCAAGCGGGCCACCTCTGCGACGGTCCATGGGGCCAAATCCGCCAGTTCGGCCGGTGTCAGGGTGGGCAGAATGGTCCGCAGCGCCTCAGCGATGGGTTGGTAGGGCAGGACACGCTCGAACTCGTAGCAGCGGCCCCACAGCGAGCGGACGCCCTGCCAGCGCAGGCGGTTGGCGAACTCTTCCACCAGGCGGGTCTTGCCCACCCCAGCTTCACCGCTGAAGAGCACCAATCGCCCCTGCCCGGCTTCCATCCCTCGACAAGCTCGGGACACCGCCCCTCGCCAGCACTCGCGCAAGAATGTCATCTCCTGCTCTCGGCCCACCAAAGGACTGAGGGCCATCACGTCCAATGGGCTGCGCCCCGGAGGCACCAGAGGCTCCGTGGCTGGTATCTGGACAGGAAGGACCTCGGGCGCACGCCCCACCGCGAAGCGTCCTTCCAGGACCGCCTGGTAGAGTTCGGTGGTCTCGGCCACCGGCTCCGCCCCCAGCTCCTGCTGCACGACTTCCTGGCAACGGCGGTATTGCTCCAGCGCCGCGTTACGCTGCCCTAACCAACAATAGGCGCGCATCGCCAGCCGATGGGCGTCCTCCCGCAACGGGTCATGGTCCAGCAGCCGCAGCGCTGTAGCCAGTGCGGCCTCCTGCTCCCCCCTCGCCTCCTGGCCGACCATCAGCCGCGCCAGCGCCTCTGAAAACAGGGTCTCCAGCCGGTAGCGCTCATTGATGACCCAGTCATCGTAGAAGCCATCCAGAAAGTGGCCACGATAGAGCGTCACCGCCGATTGCAGGTGAGCAACGTCATCGTGAGAGGCGTAGGATTCGAATTCATCCACGTCGAGCCAGAGGTCTGTCTGGGGATCGAACTGTACGGTGTGGGGATCGCTCAGGATGCAATCTTGAGGGAGACAACGGCGGATGTGCCACAAGGCGGTGGCGAGGGAGTGGCGCGCTTTGCGCTCCGGCCGGTCACCCCAAAAGAGACCGACCAGCCGATCCCGGGGCTGAGGCCGGTGGCGATGGAGGATCAGGTAGGCCAGCAAGGACTGGGATTTGAGCGTGGGAGGCTTGGGCAACGGTTGGTCGTCATAGCGGATGTCTAGTGTACCCAGAAGGTACAGTCGCAAGGTGGACACAAGATCTCCTCCAAAGCCTACCTGGCGTGCTATTGCTGCTACAATATGCCCTTGGCGTTAGCACCTTTTCGCTATTGACCATTATAGCACGCTTGACCCTAGTTTTCAATACTCTTTGGAGCGTCTCCATGACGCAACAGGTACACCTTCCTACGGCCAATCCGGCGACAGTTCGATCATGAACATCTCCACCTCGCCTGTGCCGGAGCGACCCCAATTGCTGGTAAAGACGACCCGCGTAAAGTCCGGGTTGACACTGGCGTGCGGCTCGGCCCAGTAGTCGTGCTCCTGGTTTTCGTCCACCAGCGAGTGGGTATGCGCCAGCCGAGCCACGCGCCCGCCGGGCTCTAGTTCGACAGCAAAGACCTGATCGTCCATCCAGGTATAGTCAGTCGGGTGCCCACCACTGTAGGTGGAGACCAGCGCCCAGCCGGGCCGGCGGAAGGCGCGCCCCGAAAAGTGCAGGCCAATCGGCGTGTGGCTAAAGTCTATCGGCCAGAGCGGGGTCACCGTGCCGGTGGCCAGGTCGAGCATGGAAATGTGGTCGGTGTCAATATCCTGATAGATCAACACCTCGCGCCCCTGGGCATCAAGAGCCAGATCGGAGTGTCCGATGATGCGGAGCAAGCTCCGCCCATTGGTCAGGTCGCGTTCGTAGACCATCAGACCGCAAGGATGCGCGTCGTCGCCCAGTCGGCCGTGCTCGCAGTAGTTGTCGTGGTAGGCGAGGAAATAGTTCCCCAGAGGGCTGATCGTCACACTGTCAATTTCCCGCTCTATTTCTGACATCCCGCGCATATCGCGGGTGGCAATCACTCGATCTTCTACCCGGTCGTACACCAGCAAGGCGACGGTCTGCCACTCCTGGTCTTGGGCCATCAAGCCCCAATAGCGGCTGTCGAAGGAGGGGCTGCCCTCGTAGCGCGTCCACACGGCGACCAACGACTGTCCGGGCAAGTCCGCGGCAAAGTCGTGGACCAGGCTCTGCTCCCCGCTGCGCACATTGTAAGCCATCAGGCGGGTCTCTTCGGAGTAGTAGAGTAAATCTGGGTTGCTGGCATCCCAACGTGGTTCCACTTCGAGGGGCAGTTGGCCAAGGGGCTGGAGGGTATGGGCATCGTACAGGTACCAGTTCGCCTCGATACTGCGCACCAGGATGCGGCTGCCGTCGGCGTTAAAGGACTGCACGCGGGAGTACTCGTTCTTCAGACCGCTGGACGAGTCGTCCGCGGAGAGGTCAGCCTTCCGGTCGGTGACGCGCACCAGGCAGGTGTCAAAGACCGGGTCACGGAAGGGAATGCGGGGAGGCGGTTCAGGCAAGTCCGGGGTCTGGCGGACCTCGAAATCGGTGACAAGGGGTGGTTGGGGGTCAGGGCAAAAGCTCTCAACGCTTCCGCCGGGCAAGGGTGGGGAGAGGGTGTCAGGAGACGACGTAGGCGTGTCGCCAGCCACGGCAGTGGGCACCCTCATCGTTGCCGACGGGGTCTCACCTGGCGCGACTGTGGGCACATTTGTTTGGGTTGGCTCTGTCGCAAGCATTTCGGTCGGCTGTGCGGTTTGGGTGGCAGCAATAGCGGTCTGCACTGTTGCTTCGACGTCAGATGCGACTTGTGTGGCAGCAACAGCAGCCTGCACCGTCGCCTCGATGTCAGGTGTTGGGGTACCGCCACAAGCAGTTAACAGCCAACTTATCAGTATTAGAAGAATAAAAAGACGTTTCATTTTTGTTAACCTCCTTTGAGAATCTCCTCCCAATTCCCTCTTGACAGCCAGCGGAACTTGTGCTATACTATGGGGGAATAGATACCCCCCTGGGGTATTAGGGAGTGTGGTACACTATGTCGGTCATGGAAACCACCAAAACCCAAGTGACAGCCATCCCTCACGTGGTGGATGAGTTATGTCAAGTTTGCCGCAAGTGCCTGGCCCGCACTGTCTGCAAGAGCAAGGCCATCGTCCAGTTGGACCCGGATGAACCACCCTTCATTGACGCCAGCCGCTGCTACGGCTGTCACCTTTGTATCACTACCTGTCCCCATGAAGCCATCGCGCTGGACAGGCCCTTCGACCCTTCGGCTTCGCTCAGGGCAGGCAATAGAGTGAAGCTTGAAACCTAAAACATAAAAAAGATGAGGGAGAACCTGTGGAAACGACAGAAAATTCAACTATCACCGTCACTGTTTTTGGCAACCGCCAAAACGAAAACTGCTGGTCCGGTGGCTGAGGGCCACAGCGGTCTTTGGAGGAGACCACAGCCATCACCAGGAGTTATTTCTCCCGCGTGTACGGCAACGCGGTGCAGGTGGAATACCTGGACGTGAGCGAACCGGCGGTCCAGGCAGAATACGCTGACTTGATCAGCCAGGTCGAGGAACACCGCCTCCCCTATCCCCTGGTGGCCATTGACGGTCAAGTGCGGCTGGCCGGCGGAGCCGAGTATTATAGGGTCATGCCGCTGGTGGAAGAGGCGGGCGCTGTCTATAGAAGCTGAACTTCTTCCTAGCACCCAAAAGCAGGAGATAAGCCGCCGTAACCCTTGCGAAGGTTACAGAAGGCATCTGCCATAGGCCACTTTCTGGTTGTCGAAGGCGTGTTTGTCCAGAAATCTACCACCTAACCTTCGCAAGGATTTCCCATCCCCCCACTTTGGGTTGCTATCAACTTGTTTAGCAAAGCCTGGTGGTGACCGTCCCGAAAGCTTCATCTTTAGCTTTCGGGACGGTTTTCCATTGGGTATTATTCCTCTTGGGGCTCGGTGTGGATCACGACTCGTTCCAGGCCGGGGATCTCCTTCTGCAGGCGGGTCTCCAACCGGGTGCTGATCTGATGGGCCTCGGCCAGGGAGATCTCACCGGGCAACTGGCAGTGCATGGAGACGGCCCACCCCACATCGCCCCGGCGCACCTGAACCTGGTGGCAGGCCTCGGCGTTCAGGGTGTCGTTGATCACCTGCTGCATTGCTTGAGCCACCCGCGTTTCCTCCACGCCCGGATCCGAGGCCAGGACCAGTTGCCCCTGGGGCTCAATGTGGACCGTCAGCTCGGCCAGGTGGGAAATCTCGGCGCGAGCCCTCTCTTCCAGCGAGGAGGCTATTTGGTGTGCCTGACGCAGAGGGAGCGCGCCGTCGGCCTCCATGTGAACCTCCATGTGATAGCGTCCATCCACCTCGTGGGCCCACACGTCATGAATCCCTATGCCCAATCCGTCGGCCAGCCGGCGAAGCCGGACGGCGATCTCTTCCTGACCTGGTTCTTCTGGGAGGGAGCCGGACGGCTCCACGTGGATCGTCACGTCACGAATGTCGGGGCGGCGTCTCCGTAGCCGGTGTTGCACTTCGTGGGCGATGGCGTGGGCCTGGTCGGTGCTCATGGCCGGGTCCACCTGGATGTGCAGGTCGGCGTACACGGCCTGCTCGTGCCCCCGGCTCCGCACCCTGTGGCAGGCAAGGACCCCCGGAACCGACAGGGCGATCTGCTCCATCTCGTCAGCCGGCATCGCTACTCGGTCCATCAAGGTGGGGGAGCTCTCGCGGACGATGTCTATGCCGATCTTGGCGATGAACAGAGCGACGACCAGGGCCAGGATGGGGTCGGCCAGGGGATAGCCCAGGCGCACGGCGATCAGGCCCCCCATCACAGAGAGGGAGACAAAGATGTCGGCGCGGGTGTGCAGGGCGTCGGCCACCAGCACATCGCTGCGCAGGCGGCGGCCCGCCCGCAATTCGTACCACACCACAGTCACGTGGATGACGATGCTGACCAGCAGCGCGCCAAAGCTCCAGGCGTTGACCTCGGCCTGGATGAGGGCAGGGTTGCGCAGCCGCTCCACTGCGCTTTGGATGAGCTCCCAGGTGGTCAGAAAGAGGAGGGAGGCGATGATGAGCGCGGTCATGGTCTCGGCCTTGCGGTGCCCGTAAGGGTGATCTTCGTCGGCAGGCCGGGCAGCCAGGTAGACCCCTACCAGGCCGATCACGTTGGAGGCCGAGTCAAAGACCGAGTCGAAACCGTCGGCGATCAGGCTCAGGGAGCCCGTCCAGTAGCCAACGATCAGCTTGGCAGCGGTGGCCAGCAGGTTGAGTCCCATAGTGATCCAAAGGACGCGCCGGATGGCGCGAAAGGTTTCCATAAACGTCCTCCTGTCATTCACTCCGTCAGCTTATCATAATGGTTATGGGGCTCAATGTCAAGTCGGGGGCAACAGACAGAGGGAAAGTCACTTTTTGAAGCGGATCCCGGTTTTATGTTTCTCTTTGCACCTCCTCCCCACCTGTGATATAATTATCTGGCCATAACTTTCCCCCTCCGAGCAACGGCGCTCGAGGGACAAACAAAAAAAGGACCAACCGCGTAAGGAGCGCGGAGGGCCCTCGCTATGCCCCCTTCCTGCTTGACCAGGAAGGCCAGGCTCGGGATAGGATACCAGGAGCCGCTTTCCCTGTCAAGCAGCATTGTCGCGCCACAGGCAGGAAAGCGGCTTTGTGTTTGAGAGGGAAATTCAAAGAGATGGGCGTATACGAGGGATAATTCCGGGCCTGGTTGTTGAAGCAAAGTGCGAAAGCCCGAGGTCAGGTTCAAACTCGGGCCAGCACAAAGCGAAAGGAGGACTCACATGAGGAACCGTTTTTACGCATGGCTGGCGTGTACCGTTGTGGTGACCATGGTGTTGGTCGGCTGCGGAGCCGGCGCTGAACCGACCCCCACGCCTGCGCCGCCGACCGAGCCGCCTCCGACCAAAGCACCGCCGACCGATACGCCTGAGCCGACCGAATTGCCACCGACCGAGCCGCCGACGCCGACCAAACCGCTGCCGACCAAAGCGCTGCCGACCGATACGCCTGAGCCGACCGAACTGCCGCCGACCGAGCCGCCTGCTGCCAAGGCTACACCACCTCCCGAGCCGACCCTTGAGGGCAAAATCGCCTTCCCTGTTTTCGATCCCGAGCGGGAAACCTATGATATTTTCATGGCCAACGCCGATGGCAGTGGTCGGGAAAAGATCAAAGAGGAGGCCAGCCAGCCCTGTCTCAGCCCTGATGGGTCCGAGATAACCTACCGCGCCTGGGGCGCTGATAAGAGGGGATTGGTGGTAGCCCATACCTTGGGCGAGGACATCTGGACGATCTCCCCTCTCCACGAGGCTTCGCGTCCCAGCGTTTCGGCAGGAGGAACCGCCTTTCACGCCAGACAAGATATCGAGAGTCCGGTGCATATCTACCTGACCCATGGTGACGAAGGGGCTGAAGTGATCAGATGGGGAGACCAGCAACAGCCCATCCTTGGTGAGGCCCCTGCCTGGGTATCGGCAGAGCGCCTGATCTACAAGGGCTGTGAAAGGGCCAATTGCGGCCTCTACCTGACCGATAGTGTCTACGATGGGACGGGCATCACTCAGCTCACCTACGACGTCACCGACACAAATCCCGAGGTCTCGCCGGATGGGGAGAAGGTTGCTTTCATGTCTCAGCGTGATGGCAACTGGGAAGTCTATGTGATGGACCTGGATGGCAGCGGGCTACAGCGATTGACCGACAACGGAGACACGGACGGTCTGCCGATTTGGTCGCCCGATGGTCAAACCATTGCTTTCGCCTCTGACCGGAGTGGAGAGTGGGCCATCTGGGCCATGAACCCTGATGGTTCCAATCAGCGGATGCTCTTTGACCTGGGGGGTTCTCTGCACGGTCAAGTCCAAACTCAACAAGAATACAAGGGGCGCGGATGGGAGGAAGAGCGGCTTTCTTGGGGGCCCTAAAGGTGAATAGTGGCAGCGCTTTGCCCTTTCCCCCCACCCGTGCTATAATACCCCCACTACCCCCGAGCAACGGCGCTCGAGGGACAAAAAAGGGACCAACCGCGTCGTGGGCGGTAGGCCCCCCATTACGCCTCTCCTTCCTGCTTGGACCAGGAAGTCCAGGCTCGGATAGTATACCAGGAGCCGCTTTCCCTGTCAAGCAGGAAAGCGGCTTTGTGTTTGAGGACACCTCCGCATAAAAACAATCATGCAATGGGGCTGCTACAAAAATGTCTTATCAAAGCGCCAAAACAAAAGTCGGAAGCTTGGTAGAACGCTTCGCCCGCAACCTGGACGTCTACAAGCGCGCCGAGTACAAGGAAACCCAGGTGCGCGTCGAGTTTATTGACCCCTTCTTTGAGGCCCTCGGTTGGGACGTGCGCAACGTCCAGGGCTACGCCGAACAGTACAAGGACGTGGTCCACGAGGACGCCATCAAGGTCAGCGGGGCGACCCACGCGCCTGACTATTGCTTCCGCATCGGCGGGGTGCGCAAGTTTTTCCTGGAAGCAAAAAAGCCAGCAGTCTCGGTCAAAGGCGACGTCAGCCCGGCCTATCAACTGCGCCGCTACGCCTGGAGCGCCAAACTCCCCCTGAGCATCCTCACCGATTTTGAAGAGTTCGCCGTCTACGATTGCCGCCAGCGCCCCCGTCCCAACGACGGGGCCAGTGTGGGCCGCATCATATACCTCACCTTTGACCAGTACCCGGACCGCTTTGATGACATCTACGGCGTGTTTGCCAAAGAGTCGGTGCTCAAGAGCTCCTTCGACCGCTACGTGCAGGACACCACCGGCAAGCGTGGTACCAGCGAGGTGGATGCCGAGTTCCTGAAAGAGATCGAAGGCTGGCGCGAGACCTTGGCCCGCAACATCGCCCTGCGCAACCCGGCCTTGTCGGTCCACGAGTTGAACTTTAGCGTGCAGCGTACCATTGACCGCATCATCTTTTTGCGCATGTGTGAGGACCGGGGCATCGAGGAATATGGGCGTCTCCTGGCCGTCACCAGTGGCCCCCACATCTACACCCGGATGGGGGAGCTCTACCGGCAGGCCGACGAAAAGTACAATTCCGACCTATTTGACTTCCAGGCTGATACCCTGAGCAAGACGCTGACCGTTGATGACAAGGTGCTCCAGCCCATTCTGGCCGGGTTGTACTATCCCCAATCTCCCTACGAGTTCTCGGTGCTCCCGTCTGAGATCCTGGGCCAGGTGTACGAGCAGTTCCTGGGCAAGGTCATCCGCCTGACGCCCAGCCACCAGGCCAGGGTGGAGGAAAAGCCGGAGGTCAAAAAAGCTGGCGGCGTCTACTACACCCCTGCCTACATTGTGGATTACATCGTCCAGCAGACCATCGGCCAGCTCGTCGAGGACAAGACGCCCAAACAGATCAGCGAGCTCCGGATTCTTGATATTGCCTGTGGCTCCGGCTCGTTCCTGCTGGGTGCGTATCAATACTTGCTGGACTATCACCGCAGGTGGTACGAGGCCCACGACCCGGCGAAACACGCCCAGGGCAAGCGCCCCACCCTCTACCAGGGACCCCAGGGCGACTGGCGGCTGACCACCGCCGAGAAGAAGCGCATCCTGCTCAACAACATCTATGGCGTGGACATTGACCGGCAGGCAGTGGAAGTGACCAAGCTGAGCCTGCTGCTCAAGGTGCTGGAGGGGGAGAGCCAGGAGACATTGGGTCAGCAACTGACCCTGTGGCGCGAGCGCGCTTTGCCTGACCTGGGAGACAACATCAAGTGCGGCAACTCGCTCATCGGGCCCGATTATTACGAGGGGCGGCAATTGGCGATGTTCGACGACGAGGAGTCGCGACGGGTGAACGTTTTCGACTGGGAAGCCGAGTTCCCGGAGGTGATGGCAGCGGGAGGATTTGATGTCGTAATCGGGAATCCTCCATGGTTGATGGCAGGCTACTATGTGACAGATGACATTTCGGATTATCTTAGAAGAGAATTCAAATCCGCTACGGGAAAATTCGATCTGTACTACCCGTTCATTGAGCAAGGATGCCGTTTAGCTTTGGATAATGGCCTTTTCGGAATGATAGTACCCAATAAGTTTTTCCACACCAAAGCCGCATCTAACCTTCGCGCTTTTTTGTCAGAGTCGAAGTGGATACGTGGCATTGTAGACTTTGGCCATGAGAAAATATTTGTGGGAGCAACAAATTATTCGTGCATCTTGTTCCTCCAAAAACAGTCAGGGCCAAGTCCAAGATACATAGAAGCAAAAGCAGGGCTCACGGCTGTCAAAGAATTTGATATTCCTTGGTCTACATTCTCATCGGACACGTGGCACTTTGAGGATCACAGCACTCGCCATCTTTTTGAAAAACTGGATGGAATTGGAGAACCCCTTGAACGAATTACGGCACGCTTTGGAGCCGGTGTGCAGAGTGGTGCAGACCGCTTACTAGCGGTGGACCATGATGCTGCAAAAGCGCAACACTTGGAAACCGCGCTTCTGCACCCAGTACTCAGAGGCCGAGATGTTCGGCGCTATACGGTTTCTGATAACTCAAGGTTTTTGATTTTTCCCTACAAAGTTCATGGAGATAAGTTTGTGATTTTATCGGAGACAGAACTTCAAGAACACAAGAATATATATAGCCTGCTGTCCGCAAACAAGAAGAATCTTGCTCAAAGGGTTTGGTTTGGTAAAGGAGCAGAAGAACTCTCAGGCAAATGGTATGGTATGATGTATCTAGACTCCTACGGCTCTTTTTCTGTTTCTCATATACTCACACCGTCCCTCAGTAATCGCTCTAACTTTGCGTTAGGTACGGGCGATCTTTTTGCGACGGGAACAGCAGGTGTAACATCAATTATTCCAAAAGGGGGCGTCGAGGAGAATATCCTGTATCTTCTTGGCTTATTGAACTCGAACTTGATTAGTTTCTACGCAATCGGCCATAGCCCGGTTTTCTCCGGTGGATATTACAAGTTCAGCGCACCATACTTGAAAAAGCTTCCCATTCGACGCATCAACTTCTCTGATCCAGCCGACAAGACCCGGCACGAAAAAATGGTCGCGCTGGTGGGGCGCATGTTGGCGCTGCACAAAAAGCTGGCCGCCGCCACCATCCCCGCTGATAAGAAGCTGTATCAGCGCCAAATCGAGGTCACCGACCAACAGATTGACGCTCTGGTGTACGAGTTGTATGGGCTGACGGAGGAGGAGATTGGGATGGTGGAGGGACAGAACCACTGAACGCACTGAGAGGAATGAGTACACTGAAAGAGGCTTCAGTGATCTCAGGGGTTTCAGTGGGATCGGTGGTTCATTTGAATCACGAATGACACGAAGGGAGCGAAGGGCACGAAAGGGGTGTCTTGCGTTTCGTGGCTTTCGCACCTTTTCGTGGCTTTCGTGTGAAGAAAGGTAGGCGATTCCGGTGAACTGGAAAAGCGTTCTGAGGAGGCTGCCAGGCAGCAGCCCCCTGCCCCCGCTCCCCGAGTCGTTCCTTTTCGGCGTGGCCACGTCTGACCATCAATGCGAGGCATATAAGGCGGAACGTGAAGACATCCGCGACGTTTGGGAGCGCGAACGGGGGTTGACGGGGCGCGGGAAAGCAACGAACTTTGAGGAGCTCTTTGAAGGAGATATCGGGCTGGCGCAGAAACTGGGATGCACAGCTTTCCGGTTCTCGCTGGCCTGGTCACGCCTCGAGCCGTCCCCCGGCCAGTTCGATGAGGCCGTGTTTGACCACTATCGCCGTCTGATCACAGCCATCCACGAGGCGGGCCTGGAGCCCGTTCTGACCCTGCACCACTTTACCTGGCCGGTGCACGTGGAGCAACGCGGCGGTATGATCGCCGACGACTTTCCGGCCATGTTTGCCCATTACACGGCCGAGGTCGTCGCCCGCCTGGGTCAGGAGGTGCGCTACTGGATCACCTTTAACGAGCCAAGCCAACTGGTATACGGCTATATCAAACCCTGGTGGGAACCCAACTACTTTGTCCCCCCGGGGCTGCCTGAAGGCGCAACTCTGAACGAGCAGGCAGCGGCCATCGGCAAGCTGATCCGCAACCTGTTCGTGGCCCACACCCAGGCGCGCCAGATCATCCAGCGCGGCAACCCTGAGGCGCAGGTTGGGGCCAACCCGCTGCTGCTGGGCCTGCCGGTCTGGCTGCAGCGGCTGCTCAACTGGAACGCCACTCGAATACAGAGCTATGCGGATCTGCAGAAGAGCTATCGCCACTACGCCGAGCCGGGACCGCTCGAACGGGGCGCGGTAGACGTGGTGATGGCCGCCCTCACGCGCACACCTCTGAAGCAATACACCATCTTCTCGACCATACTGGTCAGCAACTGGTGGCATCTGGGCATGGCTGGCAGGCTGGCCGAGTTTCTGTGCCCCAGGGAATGTGTGGGCCAGCAGGACTTTGTCGGGCTGGATTACTACTGGGGCATCCACTCGCTGCGACTCGACCGCCTTCAGTGCCTGATAGATGCATGCCTGGGCCGTTTCGACCGGGCACCCGTGTGGCCAAAGGCCCTCTACGGTCATCTGCGCTACCAGGCCCGCCTGTTCCCCGGTCTGCCACTGCTCATCGCCGAGAATGGCTCGGTAGATGTGGCCGACGGTGTAGAGCGAGCCACGTACATCGGCCAGCACATCGAGCAAGTCCAGCGAGCCGTGCGCGATGGGGTAAACGTGGTGGGCTACATCTGTTGGAGCATCACCTCGAACCGGGAGTGGGGTCACCCGTTTGACAAGAGCAGTGACTTTGGCCTCTATCACATCGAACTGGACAAAGACCCAGACCTGAAACGCGCGCCAACCCCGGCCGCGGCGATATACAAGGAGATCATTGCCCAACGCGGGATGCACGGGCTCGCTCCCCAAGGTGCGACGCACTTGTGATGTCCAAAGGGGATAACAAAATCAAGAGGAGATGGATATGAAGATTCTGGCTGTCAACGGCAGCCCTCGGGGCGTAAAAGGAAACACAGAACGCATCCTGCAGCCCTTCCTGGAGGGGGCGCGGGAAGCAGGAGCGGAAACGGAAACGGTTTATCTCAAGGACAAGCAGATCAACTATTGTCTGGGCTGTTTCACCTGCTGGTCCAAGACGCCGGGCGTCTGCGTCCACAAGGACGACATGCCCGAACTGCTGGAAAAGATGCGACGGGCAGACATGGTCGTCTATGCCACGCCGCTCTACATCTACACCGTCACGGCGCAGATGAAAGCGTTTATGGACCGTCACATCCCCCTGGCCAGTCCGTACATCATCAAGCAGGGCGATCAGTTCATTCACCCGATGCGCTACGAGGAAGATTGGCCCAGGCGAATGGTGCTCATTTCCAACTGTGGCTTTCCAGAGCGGCATCACTTTTCGGCGTTGGTAGAGATGTTCCGCCGTTTCACTTCCGGTCCCGATTCGGATCTGGTTGCCACCATTCTGTGTGCCGCTGGGGAACTGCTGAGGCAGCCGGCGATGCAGGAAAGCCTCCAGTGGTACATCGAGGCTGCTCGCCGCGCCGGGCGGGAGGTGGTGGAGCAGGGCCGTGTCACGGCGGAGACGCAGAAGGTATTGGACCGGCCGCTGGCCGATCCGGCGGCCTACTCGCAGATGGCCAACGCTTATTGGGACAGCGTCATCGCCCGCCCGGAGGCCGAAGCTGAGGCTGAGGCTGAGGGTAGGGATGGTAAGCCGCTGCCGCCGCCTACCTCCCGCGACACGATGCGCGATCTCGTCGCCGGGATGGCCATGGTCTTTAACCCCCAGGCGGCGGGTGACCTGGAAGCGGTGATCCAGTTCCGGGTCAGCGGGGATGATTCAGGCAATTACTATCTGGATATCGCCCAAGGGCGCTGCGCGGCTTACGAAGGCGAACACCCGAAACCAACCCTGGCCATCCACACTCCCGCTGACGTCTGGCTGGCCATCAGCCGTGGGGAAATGAACGGCGCGACAGCGATGATCTCGGGCAAGTACTCTGTCAAAGGCAACCTGGGGCTGCTGATGCGCTTCAACAAGCTGTTCTCTGCCCCAGCGGAGGCGTAGAAATGGCAGAAAAATCCGACCTTCTTCAGTCCATCACTCACTTGCCAGCAAATCACGATCCAACGTGGCCAGGTCCACCAGCCAGGCGTTGTGGGCCTTGGCCGCAGTGTGGGCGGCGTCGGTGAAGCCAGTGCGAGCGAAGAAGGCGTAATATAAGCCACATGCAGCTTATAATAATAGCTATGTGCCTTAATGTCAAGTCGGAAGCGTCGGAGGTACATTCCAAAAGAAAGAGCCCACTGAATAGCGCAGTGGGCTCTCGAATGGATGAGGGGACGTTCACCAGCGCAGGATCTTGCGCAGCGCCCGTGCCTGCGCCCGGCTCAGATCCACCTCGGCGCCGGTCGTCAGCCGCAGTTTGTGGCTCCCTTTGAACCAGGGGACGACTTCTTTCACACGGCTGAGGTTGACGATGGCCGCGCGGTGGGCGCGGAAGAAAGTGGTCGGGTCCAGCTAGATTTGCAATAGCAGATGTCGTGTCACTCTATGAAATATGAAATGGGCGGGGTTGCTATGCTTTGTAGCGGCCCCGCCCGTTGCGTGTGAATTTATGCGGCAAATACACCGGCATGTACACACAATATGCAACTCATGCCGTAGGCAATGTAAACCAAAACTTGGAGCCCTCGCCCGGCGTGCTGTCCACGTCCATTGTCCCGCCATGCATCTCCACGAGTTGCTTGGCAATGGCCAGCCCCAGCCCAGCCCCGCCACCAGCCCGCGAACGAGATTTCTCCCCCCGCCAAAACCGCTCAAAAATGTAAGGCAAGTCCTCAGAAGGGATGCCTGGTCCTGTGTCGGCTACGGTCACTCGTAGCATACCCCCCCCGGCTCCCCCTACGAGGGGAGGAGCCACGGCTGCGGACAGGGTCACGCGGCCACCCGACGGCGTGTGACGCAGGGCGTTGGTCAGCAGGTTGCCCAGCACCTGGGCGATGCGGCGTCGGTCGGCCATGACCTCTGGGATCTCAGGTGGAAGATCAAGGACCAGCGTCACGCCCCGGTCGGCTGTCTGAGGCGTAAAGTTGACCTGGGCATCCCGCAACAAGTCGCCCACGTCCATTGCCCGCTTCTCCAGGGGCAGTTGGCCAGCCTCGACCAGGGACAGCAGACGTAGGTCCTCCACCAGCCGTGCCAGCAACTTGACCTCCTCCAGGATGGGTGATAGATGCTCAGGAGTGGAAGGGTAGACCCCATCCAGCACCCCCTCCAGTTTGCCGCGGATGACGCTGAGGGGGGTGCGTAACTCATGGGCCACGTCGGCCGTCAGATTGCGGCGTAGTTTGTCCGCCCGGGCCAACTCTTCGGTCATGACGTTGAAGGCGACGGCCAGTTCTCTTACCTCGCCGTGGTGGCGAACAGGGACCCGCACACTGAGGTCGCCAGCGGCCACAGCGCGGGTTGCCGCCGTCAGGTCCACCAGCGGCCGGCTCATCCCTCGCGAGAGAGCCAGACCAACGACCAAGGTGAAGCCTCCGATGGCCAGCCCGGCCATCAAGAAGCTTCTGACTACAGTCGGATGCGCTGACCTGAAGGGGTGATCGAATGGGGACAGGAGCAGGAAGCCGACCTGTTGGTCATCCACCATGATGGGGGTAGCCCAAGACCGTTCCGGACGGCTCAGGGTCTGGCCCAGTCGCTCGCCGGTAGCATCAGCCACTATCGTACCATCAGCCGTGGCCAGGACGTAATCCATCTGCCAGTCCTGATCCCAGGGGCCCCAAGCGGGTCCCAGGGGATAGCTGGCAAGCATGGTATCAACCCCTGCCCAACTGTCCTGCTGGTCATAGTAGTCGGCCAAACGGTCAGCCCAAAGGGGCGTCGTAGCCAGGACCCTGCCGCTGGCGAAGGGGCCCAGTTTGTTCAAAGCGACGCGACCAGCCAGGAACATCCCACCCCCAACCAAGATGATGACCAGGACAAAAGCAATCAATAGTTGCCAGAAGAATCTGAGGTGCAAATTGGGCATCTTATTCCTCACAGAATTTGTAACCCACGCCGTAGACGGTGAGGACGTAGCGGGGTTGGCGGGGATCGGTCTCGATCTTGCTGCGCAGGTTTTTGATGTGCGAGTCAATGGCCCGGTCGTAGCCAGTGTAGGCCACGTCGTAGACCAGGTCCATCAGTTGCGCCCGGGTGAAGGGGCGGCCTGGGTTGCGGGCCATGACCGAGAGCAGGTCGAACTCGGTGGGGGTGAGGGATACCAGTTGCCCACCGACGGTCACGCTGCGCTTAGTCAGGTCAAGCGCCATCTCACCGACATGGACGATGCCCAGCGGTGGACCGTGCCCCCTGGCGCGGCGCAACACCGCCCGCACGCGGGCCACCAGTTCGCGGGGGCTGAAGGGCTTGGTCACATAGTCGTCAGCCCCCAGCTCCAGGCCGATGAGCCGGTCCGTCTCTTCGACGCGGGCCGTCAGCATAATGATGGGCACGTCGGCCAGGCCCGGGTCCTGGCGCAGGCGACGGCAGACGTCCAGGCCATCCAAGCCACCCGGCAACATCAGGTCGAGGACAACCAGATCGGGCCGCTCGTGGCGGGCCAGGGTCAGGGCCGTCTGGCCGTCACCGGCGGTGACCACCCGGTAGCCGGCCTGCTTCAAGTAGTCGCGCACGATCTCAACGATATGGGGTTCGTCGTCTACGACGAGAATAGTCTGGAAAGCCATCGGAAACTCCGTGAAGCGTGAAACGTAAAGTTGGGGACTCGAGTCACATTATACTACATTCGGCACTATTGCGCCACAGGCGGTTGACCTTTGCATCTCCACCACTGTTGCGGTACAGGCGACCGAAGTCTCCATTTCCCAGTATACAGACCACTTGTGTAGAAATTGTGGAGATGGCGTGGAGAGAAAATGGGGATTGGCCCGTTAAATTCTCCCCGCCCGTTGTAGTGTCCATTTCCTCCAACATCCCTCCACCACACCTCCATAATTTCTCCACAAATCTCCTGTAAACTGGGGGCAAAGTTTGCAGAGCAACCGAATCAGAAAATCACAGGAGGTGTGACGTGTCAAAGAAATGGAAGATCGCAATCGGAGTGGTGATCGCCGCTGTAGTCGTCGCCGGGGTCGCCCTGGCTGTCTGGGGTGCAACGACTTTCAGGCACAGGGTCTACGAGTATGGTTGGATGCCTGGAGAATGGAGAACTGAGGCAGCGACCCAGTTAGAAGTGCGTCTGGTGGACGACGATGGGGACGGGGTGCCTGACCGGGGAGTGATTGAAGTCCCTACTGGTTTGCCCTTTGGCCGAGGCTTCGGTCCGGGCCGTGGCCCTTCGATCCTTCGACGGGGCTCAGGACAGGCTATGCACAGGACAGGTTTGCCCTTCGGCCCTGGCCACGGTCTTTACCCTGGCCAGAGCTTTGGTCCACACTTTGGTCGAGGCTTTGGGCCCTTCCTTATCGTGGGAGGTCTGTTCCGGCTGGCTTTCCTGGCCCTGCTGATCGGCCTGGGCGTGGTCTGCTTCCGCCGCTGGAGCCGGGCCAAGGAGACGAGAGAGCCACAGGGCGGCTGAGACCAGCAATGAACTGGAACCATGACTGTTGAGTTAACCCGTTGGCGGAGTAGCAGAACGGTTCGGCTGGGCTCACCAGAGCCTTGTTCTGCACCTGCCAAGTGCGAAACAAGTCTCGCCCTGAGCGTAGCCGAAGGGTTCGCTACTCCGCAGGGAAGCGCCCCACAAGCTAACCCGTTGGCGGAGTAGCAGAACTTGTTCTGCGCCCGAAGTGCGAAACAAGTCTTGCCCTGAGCGCAGTCGAAGGGTTCGCTACTCCGGAGCGACGTGAAACAGGCTTCAACTGCTTCCGCGGAGCTCAGCCGAAGCGTTTCGCTGCAAAAGCTTTCCAAATTGGAGGTATGAAAAATGAGTAAAAAGAGCCTTGTTATCACCATCATCATCTTGCTGGCCGCGGTCGCCCTCGTCTTTGTTGGCTCCCGGTTCGTGGGCGGCAACCAGGCGAATGCGGCCGAGGGGATACAGACGGCCGTCGTCGAGAGGGGCACCCTCAGGGCCAGCGTGGACGCCACAGGCAGCGTCGCCCCGGAGACGCGGCTGGAATTGAATTTCAAATCAGCGGGCCGGGTGGCCGAGATCATCATCGTCGAGGGAGACCAGGTGGAGGCCGGAGAGGTCCTGGCCAGGCTGGAGACGGACGAACTGGAGCAGGCCCTCATCCAGGCGCAGGCCAGCCTGGCCATCAGCGAGGCCCAACTGGCACAGACCGAAGAGGGAGCCAGCGCCGAAGACCTGGCCTCGGCTTTGGCAGCGCTGGAAAGCGCCCTGGCCGATTACGAAGAGATCAAGGATGGCCCCAGCCAGGAAGACATTACCGTGGCCAAAGCAGATATGGAAAAGGCCCGGATCGCCCTGGAAAAGGCCCAGGCCGACTATGATAAAATCTCCTGGCAGGCGGGTCTCGGCGCTACCTCTGAAGCCAAGGCCCTCCAGCAAGCCAGCGTTGACTATGAACGGGCCCGCGCCCAATACGAGTTGACGGTGGATCATCCCACCGACAGCGAGTTGAAGCAGGCGGCGGCCCAGGTCGCCCAGGCGCGGGCCACCCTGGCCGCCCTCGAGGAACAGCCTACTCCTGAAGAGTTGGCCATCGCCCAGGCCCAGGTCACTCAGGCCCGATCCACTTTGGCCCAGGCCCAGTTGAACCTCGAGGAAGCCACTCTGGCGGCCCCCTTCCCCGGCACTGTGGTTGACGTCAACATCGAGGTGGGTCAGATGGTCAACTCGAGCACGCCGGTGGTCGTCCTCACCGACCTGACAAGCTACTACGTTGACCTCTACATTGACGAGACCGAAATCGGCCAGATCCTGAATCATCAAAATGGCGGCCAGCCGGTGGTCATCACCCTGGACGCTTTCCCCGACGAGGAGATAGAGGGAGAGGTGACAGCCATCAAATCCATCGGCACGGTGAGCTCGGGCATCGTCACCTACGAGGTGCGCGTGGAGATAACCCCGACCGATGTCCCCATCAGGCCAGACATGACCGCCAGCGCGACGGTAGTGGTCGAGGAGAAAGAGAACGTCTTGCTGATACCCAATCGAGCCATCCGGCAAGAAGGGGACGTGAAGTATGTGGAGGTTCTTGATCCATCTGGCGACACAGAGGTACAGCGGGTGGCCATCACTACAGGAGTGAGCAACGGCGCAGTGACCGAGATAACCGCCGGCTTGGAAGAAGGAGACCTGGTGGTGACCAATGTGGTGCGCGGCAACGAGTTTCAGGGGCCGATGGGACTGTTTGGAGGTGGAGGAGAATGATCGAGATCAACGATGTGACCAAGGTCTACCGCATGGGCCAGATCGAGGTGCACGCCCTGCGTGGGGTCTCCCTCAAAGTGGAGCAGGGCGAAATGGTGTCTATCATGGGGCCTTCGGGCTCGGGCAAGAGCACGCTGATGAACATCATCGGTTGCCTCGACCAGGCGACGACGGGAACGTATCACCTGGAGGGCATTGACGTAGGCCAACTGAACGACAATCAATTGGCCGAGATCCGCAACAAAAAGATCGGCTTTGTCTTCCAGACCTTTAATCTGCTGGCGCGTACCTCGGCCCTGGCCAACGTCGAACTGCCCTTGCTTTACTCTGGGACGAACAGCCGCCGCCAGAAGGCGATGGCCGCCCTGGAAGCGGTTGGCCTGAGCGACCGCGTTCACCACCGGCCCAACGAGCTGTCGGGTGGGCAGCAGCAACGGGTGGCCATCGCCCGCGCCCTGGTCAACGAGCCGGCGATCATCCTGGCCGACGAGCCGACGGGCAACCTGGACTCTCGCTCCGGAGAGGAGATCATGGCCATCTTCCAGCAACTGAACCGCGAGCGGGGCCTCACCGTCGTTTTTGTCACCCACGATCCCGACATTGGCGCCCGCACGCCCCGCGTCATCCGTCTGCACGATGGGGAAATTAGCGAATAGCGAATGGCGAATAGCGAATGGCGAATCAGCGAATCGACGAGTCAGCGAGTCGGCGAGAGGAGGAATTATGAGTGTGATTGAGTGTATCCGGGTAGCCCTTCAGGGTCTGGCGGCCAATAAGCTGCGCTCCAGCCTGACCATGTTGGGCATCATCATCGGTGTGGGGGCGGTGATCGCCCTCCTGGCTCTGGGGGAAGGGACCCAGGCAGCCGTCACTGAGGAGATCCAGAGTATCGGCTCCAATCTGATCTTCATCATGCCTGGCAGAGTGGAAGGGCATGGGCCAGGGGCCACCACAATTGCCGCTGACACGCTCACCCTGGCCGACGCCGAGGCCATCGCTGATCCAGACAATGTCCCTGGTGTGCTGGCCGTGGCCCCTGTAGTCAATAACAACGCCGAAGTCGCTTACGGTAGCGAAAGCGTCAATACCACCGTCACGGGCACCACCTCTGACTATCCCCTGGTGCGCAACTCTTTCCCCGAGACGGGCGAGTTTTTCACCCAACAACACGAGGCTACCACGGCACGCGTGGCGGTGCTGGGCCACCAGACGGCCAAAGACCTCTTCGGCGATAGTGACCCTCTGGGACGTACCATCAAAATCAATCCTTCGACAAGCTCAGGACAGGCTCCTTCGACAAGCTCAGGACAGGCTCCTTCGACAGGCTCAGGACAAAGCCGTGTCCATTTTCGCGTCATCGGGGTGATGGAAGAAAAAGGGGGAGGGCCAGCCGGCAACGTGGATGACGCCATTTTCATCCCCATCAGCACGGCCCAGCGGAAGCTTTTCGGGGGAAGGGCCGTTTCGGGGACGAGCTGGAAGGTGTCAGCCATCAATGTGGCCCTCGCCAGCGAGGATTACATGGACACCGCCACCGATGAAATCATCTTGCTCCTGCGTCAGCGGCACAAAATCCGGCCCGGCGATGACGACGACTTTACGGTGATGAGCCAGGAGGACATCCTGAGTATGGCGGAGCAGATCACCGGAATCCTGACCATCTTCCTGGGAGCCATCGCTGCCATCTCGCTGCTGGTGGGAGGGATCGGCATCATGAACATCATGCTGGTGTCGGTGACGGAGCGGACGAGGGAAATCGGCATCCGCAAAGCGGTGGGGGCCAAGCGCCTCGACATCCTGATGCAGTTCCTGGTCGAGGCCGTCGTCCTCAGCGTGATCGGCGGGCTGCTGGGCACTCTGCTGGGCGCAGGGATCGCTACCCTGGTCGAGCAATCGGGATTGATGACCACCGTCGTCTCAGCAGACGCAGTGCTGTTGGCCACCGGCTTTTCGGTGGCGGTGGGCCTCTTCTTCGGCATCTACCCGTCTATGAGGGCCGCGCGGCTGCACCCCATCGAAGCGCTGCGGTATGAGTAAGGGATAGTGTCCGGTAGCAAGTAGCGAGATAAGCTTTAGGTTCTGGCACTTGACAAATCGGGTGAAGTGGAGTATACTACTATCGTAGTTATAGAACTAACTCCTGAGTTATCATGCTAACGCCCAGGAGATAAAATGGACACGCCACTTCTGAAAACAAAGCTTTACATCCCCCCCATCCGGCCAGAGCTGATGCCGCGCCCACGCTTGATCGAGCGGTTGAACGAGGGGCTTTACCGCAAGCTGACCCTCATCTCCGCCCCAGCCGGTTTTGGCAAGACCACGCTGCTGAGCGAATGGGCTGCCGACTGTGGGCGGCCTGTCGCCTGGGTCTCGCTGGACGAAAGCGACAATGACCTGACTCGCTACATGATCTACTTTGTCGCCGCCCTACGGACCATTGAATTTGCCCTGAGTGGAGCCGAAGGAGCAAACATCGGGGAAGGCGTGCTAAGCGCCCTCCAGGCCCCCCAACCACCACCGATTGAATCGGTCCTGACGGGCCTGATCAATGAGATTGCGGCTGTCCAAGAGCAGTTCACCCTCGTCCTCGACGACTACCACGCCATCCAGGCTGAAGCCATCCACAACGCTCTCACCTTTCTGCTCGATTACCTGCCCGGCAATATGCATCTGGTCATCGCCACGCGCGCCGATCCCCCCCTGCCCATTGCACGCCTGCGCGGCCGGGGACAATTGACCGAACTGCGCCAAACCGACTTGCGCTTTACCCTCGACGAAGCTGCCGAGTTTCTGAATCAAGTCATGGGCTTGGATCTTTCGGCTGATGACATCACTGTATTGGCCTCTCGTACCGAAGGATGGATCGCTGGCTTGCAGATGGCCGCAGTCTCCATGCAGGGGCGGGAGGATATCGCCGGTTTCATCCAGGCTTTCACGGGCAGCGATCGGTACATACTGGATTATCTGGTCGAAGAAGTCCTTCAGCGCCAACCCGAGAGCGCCCAGACTTTTCTGCTCCAGACGGCCATATTGGACCGCCTGACCGGCCCCTTGTGCGACGCCGTTGTAGGGCAAGTTGGCAACTTGTCCTACGATGGTCAGGCAACGCTGGAGCGGCTGGAGCGGGCCAACCTGTTCATCGTCCCCTTGGACAACGAGCGACGTTGGTATCGCTATCACCACCTTTTTGCTGATCTGCTGCACCAGCGTCTGCAACAGACGCAACCTGACATCGTGCCTGAGCTCCATCGCCGGGCGAGCGCGTGGTACGAGCAGAACCAGCTCACGGCTGAGGCAATTGACCATGCCCTGTCTGCGGGAGACTTTGAGCGGGCGGCGCACCTGATTGAGCAAGCTGCAGAAACACTCTTGATGCGTAGCGAGGTGGCTACCTTTCTGAATTGGGTGGAGGCGCTGCCCGACGAGATGGTGCGGGCCCGGCCTCTCCTCCGTGCCTACCAAGCCGGAATGCAGCTCATGAGCGGCCGCCCGGTGCAAGTCGTCGAGAAGCACTTGCAAGAGGCCGCGGAAGCCGACGCTGTCGGCTCGGTCTCCGGTGCGGTGGCCGCGTTCCGGGCCATGCTCGCTGCCTACCAGGGAGACACGCGCCAAAGCATCGAACTGGCGCACCGGGCCCTGGAGCTTTTGCCGGAGGGAAGCCTGTTCTTGCGCAGCATGGCTGCCGGGATCCGAAGCCTCGGCCTGTTCTATAGCGGTGATGTCGCAGCCGCCAACCAGGCCCTTGAAGAGGCGGCCAGCATTAGCCAAAAGGCTGGCAATCTCATGAACGCTGTGTTGGCCGTATGTCACCTGGCTGAACTGTGCGTCATACAGAGTCAGCTTCACGAAGCGAAAGCATTCTACAATAGGGCACTGGAATTGGCTGCTGACCGACAAGGGCGACTGCGGCCTATCGCTGGTGTAGCTCTTATAGGACTGGGAGGTATCCTGCGAGAGTGGAATGATCTAGAGGGCGCAACACACCATTTCATAGAAGGCATTGAGCTAGTCAGTAAGTGGAGCAAGGCCGGGGCCTTTAATGGCTATATGGGACTGGCATACGTCAGGCAGGCCCAAGGAGATGTGCGAGGCGCTCGTGAAGCAATGCAAACGGCACAGCAAGTGGCTGCAGAAACCGAAGCCATCAAGATAGATGACGCGCTGGCTGCTGCGTATCAAGCGCATCTTTGGGTGACACAGGGCGATTTCGAAGCGGCCATGCGTTGGGCCAGCGAAGCTTGCCCTGAGCCCTTCGATTTCACTCAGGACAGGCCCTTCGATTTCACTCAGGACAGACTCTGCCGAAGGGGCGAAGGGGAAGTCGAGGGGCTGGATGGGGAAGCAGGCGAGTTGGGAAAAGACCGCAGCTTTTACTCATTCTATCCCCGTTGTCTTGAGCGTATCACACTGGCCCGGCTCTACACGGCTCAGGGGCAGCCCGAAGCAGCGCTCAGGGTACTCCGGCCACTCCTTCAGGCGGTAGAGACGCGCGGATGGACCAGGTTCGTCATTAACATCTTGGTGTTCCAGGCTATAGCCCTGCAGACGATGGGCGATACCCTTCAAGCCCTAACCGCGCTGGAACGGGCGCTGTCGCTGGCTGAGCCGGGTGACCACGTCCGCATCTTTGTGGATGAGGGTGCGCCAATGGCGCGCCTTCTCTACGAGGCCGCCGCGCGCGGGCTCAGGCCCGAATACGCCGGTCGGCTGCTGGCTGCCTTCCCAGATGTCGAGTTGATACCAACTGCCCCAGCAAAACCCTCACCCGAAATGGTCGAGCCGCTCAGCGAACGCGAGATGGAGGTGCTCCATCTCATCGCGGAAGGGCTCACGAACCAAGAGATCGCTCAGAGGCTGTTTATCTCGTCCAGCACGGTCAAGGTGCATACCCGAAACATCTACGGCAAACTCGGCGTCAACAGCCGGACGCAGGCAGTGGCCAAAGCCGGTGCCCTGGGTATCCTGCCAGCCCCGTAACCGTCCGATTTGTCAAGAACCCATAGGCGGAGGTGTTAAACCTCCGCCTGTTTTCGTTTGCCCTCCTAAAAAGACACCCCTCCACTTGCCCCCCACCTTGACCAATCAAGACCCCAGCCGGAAAATACCACCCCAATACCACTTTTGGTCGTTGTGACTACCACCGCTTTGCTGTTATACTATGTTCGCACAATGTAAAGCACAACCAGTTCAGGAGGCCTTCTGATGAAGGATGCCAATAAACGGCCTGGTTCGGAGCAACCAGCGAGATACCAGATCAAAGTGTGGGGACGGCTCGACGAGAAGTGGTCGGACTGGTTCAACGGCATGAGGCTTACGTTTGAGACCACGAGCAATGGTCCGCCGATCACTGCGCTGACCGGCGCTGTAGCCGATCAGGCCAAATTGCGCGGCATGCTGTCCAAGATTTGGGACTTGAACCTGACAGTGATTTCGGTTAGCCGAATCGAGTCAGACAGAGACAATCTACAGCAAGGAGGGAAATGAATCATGGGAAAACTCGTGAGAATGGCCTGGCGTAACGTCTGGCGCAACGGGCGGCGCACTGTGATTGCCGTGATCGCCATTGCCCTTGGAGTGGCGTTCCTACTCTTTTTCGATGGTCTCTACGGCGGTACAGGGCAAGCCATATACGGCAACTTTGTGAAGTTACAAGGCGGGAATGTGCAGGTGCACGCGCCGGGCTACCGGGAAAAGGCCAAGCGGCTGCCGTTATTGCCACTGGCCAACGCCGAGGTGGCCATGCAGGCTGCGTTGGGCCAGCCGCATGTGGTTGGCGCCTCGCGCCGTATCAATACTGGCGGCATGGTCAGCAGCCGCGAGGGGACCTTCCCCGTGGTCATCACTGGCATCGAGCCGGAGCGAGAGGCCCCTGTGGGGCTCCTGGCTGAGAACATCACCCAAGGACGGTATCTGACTGCCGACGACACGGACGTCCTTCTCATCGGACGGGCGCTTGCCAAGCGACTGGAGGTGAGCGTGGGCGACCGCATCACGCTGGTGGGACGTGCCACCCACGAGCAGATGCGCCGTCGCACCATGACGATCGCTGGTATCTATGACCTGGGGCTGGCAGAGGTGGAGAAGCGTATGGTCTATGTCTCGTTAGCTGAGGCGCAGTCGCTCTTTGACCTGCGCGGCCAGGCCACCGAAGTCGTCGTCGCCCTCGAAAGTGTAGGGCAGGAGCCACCAGTGGTTGCCGCGCTGCGGCCCACCTTGCCCGGTTACGAGGTACATTCCTGGGAAGAGCTGAATCCTGAGATGAAGCAGACGATAGAGCGGGACATTGTGACGATGAACATCATCGGGGCGATCATACTGTTGATTGCTGGCGTCGGCATCCTCAACCTGATGCTGATGGCGGTCTTTGAGCGCACGCGCGAGATCGGCATCCTGGCGGCGATGGGCTTGAAGCGGCTCGAGATCGTGGTGCTGTTCCTGCTGGAGGGGACACTGATCGGGCTGTTGGGCGCGCTGGTCGGTTGCACGCTAGGTGGGCTGATCCTCACTTATCTGGGACAAGTCGGCTTTGCCTGGAACGTGTCGTCGG
>Ga0180438_10001884_pt1 | contig 35882 bp, 26 predicted proteins | sample SS_ome_12_FD_132455 | JGI IMG/M metagenome (GOLD analysis project Ga0180438, IMG submission 132455) | Hypersaline lake sediment archaeal communities from the Salton Sea, California, USA - SS_3_D_2 metaG | ecosystem: Environmental > Aquatic > Non-marine Saline and Alkaline > Hypersaline >... | reverse complement strand
GCTGAACTGGATGAACGGTACCAGGATGGTGATCTCACGGTTGAGGTCATAATTCGAAACTATGGCGATGCCAGGCGGAAGATCCGTGTTGACGTTGAGGTCCTGGATACGGACGGAACGGCCCTTTTCACTCTGCCGGGCGCTTCCGCAAACCTAGATGGGGAGGCGGAGGTATCGGTCGAACTGAACCATTCCGTATCGGCGCCGCGCAAATGGTCGGCGGAACAGCCGAATCTCTATCTGTTGATGCTGACTTTGAGAGGCGATGACGGCAGGATTATCGAAGTCGTGCCCTGTAAGTTCGGGTTCAGAAAAGTGGAGATCAAGGGCGGCCAGTTGTTGGTGAACGGCAAAGCTATATATATCAAGGGCGTGAACCGGCACGAACACGATCCGGACACCGGCCATACGGTCAGTGCCGAGTCGATGATCACGGACATCAAGTTGATGAAACAGAATAACATCAATACCGTGCGCACCTCGCATTATCCGGACACGCCGCAGTGGTACGATCTGTGCGACCGGTACGGGCTGTACCTGATCGATGAAGCCAATATCGAATCCCACGGCATGGGCTACACGCCCGAAAGGACGCTCGGCAACAAGCCGGAATGGAAGGAAGCGCATCTGGACCGCACCATCCGCATGGTTGAGCGGGACAAGAATCATCCGTCGGTGATAATCTGGTCGCTCGGGAACGAGGCCGGCGACGGGGTGAATTTTGCTGCGACTAGCGGTTGGATACGCCAACGTGACCCGTCGCGCCCTGTGCATTATGAACGGGCTGGAACCGGGCCCAACACGGATATCGTCTGCCCGATGTACACAAGGTTCAACCGGCTGATCGGATACGGCAGCCGCGATAGGGACCGGCCGATGATTCTCTGCGAATACGCCCACGCGATGGGTAACAGCGTTGGCAACCTGCAGGATTACTGGGACATTTTCGAGAAGTACAAGCATCTTCAGGGAGGATGTATATGGGACTGGGGCGACCAGGGTCTGCGCAAGAAAACGGCGGACGGGGAAGAGTTCTGGGCGTACGGCGGCGACTACGGTGATGAACCCAACGACGGCAACTTCTGCTGCAACGGTATGGTCCAGCCCGACCGCAAACCTAATCCCTCGCTGTATGAGGTGAAGAAGGTCTATCAGTACATCAAGGTCGAGCCTCTGGATTTGACCGCCGGCAAGATCCGCGTACGCAACAAGTACGATTTTATCAGCCTTGACTTTGTGGACGTTTCGTGGGAGCTGACTGCCGACGGGAAAGTGGTACAGAGCGGCAGTCTGCCGAGATTATCGTTGTCTCCCGGACGGGAGCAGGAAGTACGTGTGCCGTTCGATAGACCGGACCTGCAGCCCGGCGCTGAATACTGGTTGAAAATCAGCTTCGCGCTGGCGGAAGATACGCTTTGGGCCGAACGCGGTCACGTCGTCGCGTGGGACCAGTTCAAGGTGCCGTTTGATGTGCCGCCGGTGCGCGAGGCGGACGTGGCGTCCATGCCGGAACTGAGCCTGCGTCAGTCGGGCCGTTCCGTTATCGTCAATGGGAAAGGTTTCACGGTTATGGTTGGCAAGAACAACGGCGCGATCGAGTCGTTTGAGTTCGGCGGAAAACAGCTTATCGCCGGGCCGCTGGTGCCGAACTTCTGGCGCGCGCCGATTGACAACGATGAGGGAAATGAAATGCCGGAGCGGCTCGGCCTGTGGAAGGAGGCCGGCCAAAACCGGGAGGTGACGGGCGTTTCCGCTGAACAGGCCGGACCCCAGACTATCCGTATCACCGCCACATCGACGTTGCCGGCGGGGGATTCCGAGTATAGGACCGTGTACACAGTCTATGGGAATGGAGACGTTGACGTCGAAAACAGTTTCACGCCCGGTGGTAACCTGCCGGAGCTGCCTCGTTTCGGCATGCAGATGGCGATGCCGGGCGAGTTCGGCACCATGACATGGTTTGGTCGAGGGCCGCATGAGTCTTATTGGGACCGCAAGACCAGCGCCGCAGTGGGACTTTATTCCGGGCCGGTGGAAGAGCAGATACATGAGTACGTGCGGCCTCAGGAAACCGGCAACAAGGCCGACGTCCGCTGGGTCTCGTTGACGAACGCGGACGGTGTCGGTTTGATGGCGATAGGTATGCCGCTGTTGAGCGTAAGCGCGTGGCCGTTCACGATGCAGGATCTGGAGGATGCGGACCATATCAACGAGTTGCCACGTCGCGATACCGTCACGGTCAACATCGACTATCAACAGATGGGTGTGGGCGGCGACGATAGCTGGGGCGCTCGTACTCATCCCGAATACACTCTTCCGGCTAAACCTTACAGTTACAGCTTTCGTCTGCGACCTTGCAGTTCGACGAGTTAACGCGGACACGCGGATCGCCCGAGCAAACGGGCGTTTGGGGAGAGGGGCAGTCCAACTTGGTAGGCGCCGGAGTGATGGCGCACTGGAAAGGAGTCGGGGACCATGATGATCGGGACGAGTCTACGCGTTTTTGCAACGATTTCTGTGCTGGTAGCGGCCTGTCTGTGCTGTATGAGTGCCCGGACCGACGCGGAAGAGACCGATTCCTCCGGGAGTTATCTCCAAGCGAGTCCGGAGGACATCCAGTGGTGGCGAGACCTGGCGTTCGGCATGTTCATCCACTGGGATCCGTCCAGCCTTATGGGCGTGGAGATTAGCTGGGAACGCGAGGACCGGCCGGGCACGGGTGGCCGTGGCGGGACTCCTGTTGAGGTGTACGACAATCTGTACCGCAGTTTCTATCCGGCCCAGTTCGACGCGAAACAGTGGGCCGATATCGCCAAGGCGGCCGGGATGAAGTACATGGTGTTCACGTCGAAACATCACGACGGGTTCTGCATGTTCCACACGGCGCTTACCGATTACAAGATCTCCAACACGCCTTTCAAGCGGGATATAGTCAGAGAGGTGGCGGACGCGTGCCGTGAGGCGGGATTGAAGTTCGGCTTCTATTACTCGCAGCCGGACTGGCACCATCCGGACTACTTGACCGACAACCACGAGCGGTACATCGAGTATCTGCACGGCCAACTAAGGGAATTGTGCACCGATTACGGTCGGATCGATATAATCTTCTTTGACGGTCTCGGCGGACAGAGCAAGTCCTGGGATGCGCCGAGACTTTTCAAGATGATTCGCGAGCTCCAACCGCACGTTATTATCAACAACAGGGCGGGAATCCCCGGTGATTACGACACGCCCGAACAACGTATCGGCGGGTTCCAGAACGACCGGCCGTGGGAGACCTGTATGACCATCGGTACGCAGTGGGCCTGGAAAGTGCATGACAATGTCAAGTCGCGCAAAGAGTGTATCCAGACGTTGGTGAACGTCGTTGGCGGCGACGGGAACCTGCTTTTCAATGTGGGACCGATGCCGACCGGTTTGATCGAGCCGAGACAGGAGACGCGGCTCAGAGAGATGGGCGAATGGCTGGAGAAGTACGGCGAGAGCATCTACGCGGTTCGAGGCGGGCCGTTCAAACCGGGCGCCTGGGGCGCGAGCACCCACAAGGGTAACACCATCTACGTGCACGTGCTGGACTGGCGAGACATGCCGGACCGGTTGCCTGTTATAGACAAGAGGATCGTCGCGAGCGAGTTACTGACCGGCGGGGCGGTCAAGGTGGTCCAGGACGCCAAGGGTATCGCGGTCGACGTGCCGACCGAGCACCGGCAGGATATCGACACGATCGTCAAACTGACGTTGGACGGTCCGGCGTCGGAGATCGCCCCGTGCATCGTGCCTTCCGGATCGTTGGCCGCACATAGACCCGCCCGCGCGTCGAGTTCGAGAGAGGGTGACCAGTACAGCGCGGATCAGGCATTCGATGATGACGTGGGTACATACTGGTGTGCGGCAGGTGGTTCGAAGCAGGCGTGGCTCGAAGTCGATCTGGGCAGGAACTGCACGTTCAACCGAGTCAGGGTTCGTGAGGGTGGGACGCCGTGGGTGGAGAAAATCGTGAAGTTCGAGGTCCAGTATGAGAAGCGGGGAAGATGGCATACCGTACTGGAAGGCGGCAAGATCGGCGAAGACGGACGGTATGAGAAGGAATTCGAGCCGGTCACAGCCCGCAAAGTGCGCCTGAACGTTACCGAAGCCAAAAGAGCACCGAGAATCTTCGAGTTCCAGGTTTTTGCCGGCTGAGTAGAAGCAGCGCGGTTTCGCTCCCTCTCCTGTGGGAGAGGGTTGGGGTGAGGGTAAGGCCGCCGCGATCCTTAGCTTTGCAACGCCAAGAGCCAAGCTTGTTCACGTGTGTACGGGACACCCATGTTCTGTGATCGCGAGCCTGTTGGCGGCCTCGCATTATAGTCTTGACCAATCGCAGCAAATATGTCATGATAAGAGCATACTGAAGATATTGACAGTGTGATTGCAGGTGCTCGTCATGGCCGCGGATCAGGACACCCTTTGGAAAATCGAGCCTCACACGAGAGCGAAACATGAGATCCTACAACGCTACTTAGAGGCATGGTTTCCCATTCTGAACAAGTGGCACAACAGGATAGTATATATCGACGGGTTCTGCGGGCCTGGTAGATATAGGGGCGGGGAACCAGGTTCCCCTATTATCGCACTCGACGTGGCCGCCAACCACAGAAGGGCATTGTCCGGGGAAGTAGTCTTCTGGTTCATCGATGAAAGGCAGGACCGAATCGACCACTTGCAACGAGAGTTGGCGTCGCATGCCTACCCTTCGCACTTCAGAGTGTATGCCCAATGTGGCACCTTCCACGAACTGGTAGACACGGTCCTAGAGTCCTTGGACTGTAAGGGAACTTCCTTGGCTCCAACTTTTGCCTTCGTGGATCCCTTCGGCTTCAAGGGCATCCCGTTCTCCGTAATCAAGACGCTGCTTGGTCACAAGCGTTGCGAGGTCCTCGTCACCTTCATGGTCAGCTCAATGAGTCGTTTTCTGGGACATCCGCGTGACGAGATAGTCCAACACATAGTCGACGCATTCGGCAGTGAGGAGTGCATTCAGATTGCGCAAGAGCATGGAGATCGAATCGCAAAGCTGCGCGACCTCTACCAAAAGCAACTAATGACGGTAGCCAGGTTTGTGAGGGCTTTCGCTGTCAGCAACAGGCAGAACCAGCTTTTGTATTTCTTGTTCTTTGCTTCTAAGCATCGCCTGGGACACATAAAGATGAAAGAGGCCATGCGGAAGGTTGACCGTGAGGGCCTTTTCAGTTTCTCGGACAGAACAGATCCGGCGCAGGGGAGCTTGTTTGCCGAGCAGGTATCACCTGTTTTGAGGCAGCTATTGGAAGATAAGTTTGCTGGCCAAGGACTCATTCAAGTCAGCCAAATGAGGGAATTCGTGGAAGATGACACGGGTTATCTGGTTAAGGATATGAAAGAAGTCCTGAAGAGGGAGGAGACTGAGGGCAAGATTCGTGTCCGTGAAGACAAGGCTGACGGCAAAAAGCGGAAAAAGGACACTTTCCCGGATGAGGTTGTGCTAGAATACGTGACGAGGCGTTGAGATGGCTGCGAATTCGAGCATAGAGTGGACGGAATCGACGTGGAATCCGGTGACGGGTTGTACTAAGGTGAGCGCCGGGTGCAAGCACTGTTATGCTGAGCGTATCGCCAAGCGTCTTAAGGCAGCCGGCCAATCCAACTATGCGAGCGGGTTTAACGTGACCCTGCATGATCATGCCTTGTACATCCCGCTTAAATGGAAAAGACCCCGGATGGTTTTTGTCAACTCCATGAGCGACCTGTTTCACGAAAGCGTCCCATTGGAGTTCATCCAACGCATATTTGGTGTGATGAACCGCGCACACTGGCATACCTACCAAATCCTGACGAAACGTGCCGAGCGGCTTGAGGCGTTGAGCCCGCATCTTGCCTGGGCACCTCACATATGGATGGGAGTTACCGTCGAACGGCGCGATTACGTTGACAGGATTGAGCATTTGAAGAGGACCGACGCTTCTATCAGGTTCGTGTCTTTGGAGCCCTTGCTCGGTCCTATGCCCGACCTGGATCTTAAAAGCATCGATTGGGTAATAGTCGGAGGTGAGTCTGGTCCCGGAGCAAGACCTATGAGGGAAGAGTGGGTGGCTGACATCCGGGAAAGATGTGTCTCCGCCGAGGTGCCCTTTTTCTTCAAACAGTGGGGCGGTGTGAACAAGAAGAAGGCTGGTCGGATTCTCGATGGCAGAACATGGGATCAAATACCAACGGGCAGTAGTCTAATAGTCAGCACCTAGCAGAGAGGAACCGATCACCTGGCCACGAGATCAGTCAACGGATCCTGTTCGCTCGACCCTTGTATAGTTAACGTATCGTCGACGGTTGACCCGCTGAGTTCGAGTTGGTAGCTGCCGGTCGTCCATTTGGTCTGAACGCGGTATGTCAGCTGCCCCACATGGATGGAGGAGGGAGCGGGGCCGTTTCTGAGAAGCTCGTTCAAGATTCGTCCGTCCATCGCATCAGGAGGGTCGATGCCTTGGAGGTGGCAAAGCGTCGGGGCAAGATCGACGTTCCCGGTCGGTACAAAGCTTTTCTCACCCGCCTTGATGTCCGGACCGGCGGCGACCAGCACGGCATGGATATCGTAGGGGCTCGAGGTGCCGTGTCCCGCAACTCCGGGAAGAGTGGTCGTGCCGGGGTAGCCGTACTGGTTCTTATCATTCGACCAGTTCGCGGTAACCAGTATGTCGGCCGCACGGTCATGGTTCCAATGGATCGTGTCGAACGACAGTGTTCCCAGAACGGATCCCTCGGGCTTATTCGGGCCTGATGCTCTTGTGAATATCGCCCCGACCCAGTCCGTTTTTTGCAGCAGCTCGACAACTCGGCGGATCTTCTGTTGGTCTCGGTTCTTGACGTATATGGCGCCGCCAACGAGGAGCACATCGTCGGACTGGTAATCCGCCTTTAACCCATTCTTGACCAGGAGAGCAACGGGATTTGCCCCGCCAGTGTGCGTTGAGAACCCGTGATCTGACGCAACGAAGACGTTCACCTTGTTCCTCAGCCCTTTTGCTACCAACGTCTCGATGATGCGTCCGATCTCCGCGTCGACGAGCCGGATCGATTCGAGGGTTCGCGGTGCTCCGATGCCCGCACCGTGAGCGGTATGGTCAGGGTCGGACAACCATATGATCGTGACATCCGGCCGCAGTTCCTCGAGCCCGATCCGCAGGTAGGCGTCGACAGCGTACCGGTTTCTCTCACGGTTGGGACTGGCGTCCGGCGGAACCGGCCCGAGCACCTCCATAACTCGCGCCTCGACCGGCTCCGGCCGGACGAACTCCGTGTTCACTATCCCGCATCCGGCGATCTTGTGGTTCAGCAGGAACGCCGATCCGGTCGATCCGGAACTCGTTACCAGCAGCTTCTTGCCCGCGCGTTGGAGCACTTCACCGAGCGACGGTGTCGTCAAAAGGTTGCCGCCTGTCGCCTCCTCTATCTTCACAAGGTTGGTTCCGTCGCCGGTGCTCAGACCTTTTGTTGCAGAGATGTCCGGGAAGAAAACCGAGTTGCCCATCAGACCGTGCGTGGCGGGATACGACCCAGTGGCGATCGATGCGGAGTTGACCCTGGTTACCGTCGGGAAGACCGAATGATGCGCCTCGCAGACAACACCCCGTTTGCCAAGAGCGCAAACGTTCGGCATCAGGTCCGGTGTCACGTAATCCGGCCGCAGACCATCGAGAACGATGAGCAGGCTGGAAGAGCCTCCGATCTCCTGTGCAGCCGAACCGTTGTCCGGAGCGATGCTGAGGGAAGAGAAGAGAAAAAGTAAGAGAAGAACCGTGATGAAACGCCGTCTGACCATGTCGAAACCACCCTCCATTATCCGAAACCTTATTCCGTTAGAACCATAGCACCGTGCCTCAGCCAAGTCAACAGAAGTACGGTTTTCGAGCAGCGGCTGCAAGGTTCTTGAACCCCGCCGCCGTTTGTAGGATAATCACAGCCGACAGTGTCGTTCCATGGAAAGGCCGCAACGGGATTCGTAGAAGGATCTTCTTTCGAGATCCTGTCGGAGGGCGCGCAAATGACATCACGTGAACGTATGATGATGGCACTCACACATCGAGAGGCCGACCGAATACCCGTCACTGACACTCCGTGGGAACACACGGTCGCCCGGTGGCATGAGGAGGGACTTCCCGAAGATCAGTCCGCCGATCAGTATTTTGGCTATGAGATGTTTGGTCAGGGAGCGGACCTGTCGTTCCAGCTTCCCGAGGAGACGATCCAGGAGACCGACACGTACAGAATATACAAAGACACCAACGGTGCCACCAGGCGAAGCTTCAAGGATCACGCGTCAACGCCGGAGCTTATCGATTTCACCATCACGGACCGCGCTATCTGGGACGAGCACAAAGCGCGACTTGACTGGAACGAGGATCGGGTCGACTGGGAGAAGGAGCTTGAAGCGAATCGGCGGGAACGCGACAAAGAGAAGTTTGTCTGTTATGCCAGCGCCTTCGGCTACGACAGGACGCAAGGGATCGTCGGTAGTACACGACTTCTTATGGCAATGATTGACGACCCGGCGTGGGTGAAAGACATGTTCGACGCGGTGGCGGATCAGGCCATCACCGGATGCGAAGAGATGCTCGCGCGTGGGTTCAAGTTCGACGGTGCGTTCCTGTTCGACGATATGGGGTACCGTAACGCAACGCTTTTCTCGCCGACGGTGTATCGCGAACTGGAGTTTCCGGCACAGAAACGGCTGTGCGATTACTTCAAGAACAAAGGGATGCCGATCATTTTGCACACGTGCGGCCGTGTCCGCGAGTTCGTGCCTATGTTGATCGAAGCCGGGTTCACGTGTCTGCAACCCGTTGAAGTCAAAGCCGGTATGGACTTGATCGAACTTAAACGAGAGTTCGGTGACGAGCTGGCGTTCATGGGCGGTATCGACGTGCGCGCGATGGCGCATCCCGATCCTAACGTCATCGAGGAGGAGATCCGGGCCAAGATACCTGTTGCTAAACGCGGTGGCGGGTACATTTACCATTCCGATCACTCCGTTCCGTCGAATATCAGCTTCGAACAATACTGCCGGGTGATAGAGCTGGTGAAGAAGTACGGGACGTATTGAAAGGCTGGGGGAAAGAGGTAGCTCCTAAGAAAATGGGGACTGACACAAGCCCGGCCTTCGTAGCCGAAGGCTACTTCGGCGGAGTAGGCCGCAGCGAGGCGCGAGCGGAGACGTGTCTGTACCCTTTTTCTTAGACGAATAGTTCGCCGTGGCGGATGCCGAGCTCTTAAGGTCAAGGCCTGAGTCGAGGGTGACGTGCGGGGCCTTGGGCTCGGATCGTGATGCCGCACGGTGAAGCTTGACAAAGGAAAAAAGCGGGCTGTAGAATAGCTCGTAAACAAGTCGGGGATTCTCGCAAGATAATCAAGGAGGTGTGACGATGAGAGATGTGGTGATTGCTGGATATCTGAGGACGGCGCAGTCGAGGTCGAGACCGAGCGATCCGGGTAGAGATTGGTTGCACAAACTGAGGGGTGACGATCTCCTGGGCAGGCTTTTGCCGGAGCTGGTCAAACGTGCCGGCATTGACGCCAAGGAGGTCGACGACTGCATCACGGGATGCGCGATGGGTGTCACCGAACAGTGGACGTACGGCGGTCGCAACCCGGTGTTCCTGGCGAATTTCCCGGAGACGGTCGCCGCAAAGTTCGTGGACCAGCAATGCGGGTCGGCGATGGCGGCTATACACATTGGTTCCATGGAGATCGCGATGGGGTATGCCGATATCGCCATAGCAGCAGGTATGGAGCATATGACCCGTGTCCCGATGGGCGGCGGCACTGCCATCGCTCCGAACCCTGCCCTGTTCACGGAAGAGAAATACGCGCACTGGGACATGATGAACGCGATGAACATGGGTCTGACGGCGGAGAAACTCTTCTACCTACGAGAGGACATCACCAAGGAGGACATCGATAGGTGGGGAGTCCGGGCGCATAATCTCGCCGAGAAGGCACGGAATGAGGGGTTTTTCGACGGCGAGATCATGCCGATTGAAGCGGAACAGGCTGACGCGAGCACGATGGTCGTGAATAAAGACCAAGCGGTCCGCGACGGTGCCACATACGAGGCTATGGCAAGTCTGAAACCTGCATTTGCGCCGAACTCGCCCGATTGGAAGTATTACCAGGGCGTTATTACGGCCGGTAACTCGTCGCCTCTGAACGCTGCGGCGACGTCGATGTTGTTGATGTCGAAGGAGACGGCCGAGAAGAAAGGTATCAAGCCGATGGCCACGATCCGGTCGATCGGGTTTGCAGGGGTAGACCCGACGATCATGGGTGTGGGTCCTGTCCCTGCCAGCAAGAAGGCCTTAAACTCTGCCGGGCTCGAGGTGAAAGACATAGACTACTGGGAAATCAACGAGGCGTTCTGTGTGGTTGCGCTTAACTGCATCAAAGAGCTGGGTATCGATCCGGACAGGGTTAACGTGATGGGCGGAGGTACCGCTATCGGTCATCCGCTGGGAGCCACCGGCGTGCGGTTGGTTGGTACGCTGGCCCGCATCCTTGAAGTGAAGGGCGGTCGTTACGGTGTTGCCAATGCCTGTGTCGGCGGCGGCCAGGGCGTGGCGACGCTGATCGAGCGCGAAGCTTAATATGGCGTGCGGGGCTGGGCTCAGGTCCAGCCCCTTTGAACTTCCAGGGGGGCTTACCCACTTAAAGCGCACAGCAAATAGAGGAGGGGGGTACCATGACAGTTGATGATATCAAAACCGTAGCTGTGGTCGGAGCCGGCGACATGGGGCACGGGATAGCCGAGGTAGCTTTGATCGCCGGTTACAAGGTTAACCTGTACGACATCAAGCAGGAGTTCGTTGATCGCGGTGAGGAACGCATCTTACAGAGCCTGGACAAGCTGGTTTCGAAAAGCAAGGTGCCGGCAGACCACTACGAGAAGATCAAGAGCGAACTCTTGAAGAAGACGGTGGACCTTGCCGATGCGGTGAAAGATGCAGACCTTGTTACCGAAGCTGCGCCGGAAATTCTCGATCTGAAAAAGAAGATCTTCGCCGACATGGACGAGGCAGCGCCGGAGCATACGCTGCTCGCGTCGAACACCTCGACGATGAGCATCACGGAGATTGGCTCGGCGACGAACCGGCCGGAAAAAGTGCTTGGTATGCACTACTTCAACCCGGCGGTGCTGATGAGGCTGGTCGAGGTGATCCGGGGCGATCAGACGTCCGACGAGACCATCCAGATCGGGTACGACTATGTGAAAAAGGTCAATAAGGTGCCGGTCATCGTCAAGAAGGACGTGCCGGGGTTCATAGCGAACCGGGTGAACGCTCCGGCCGGCGTACTGATCATGTCCATCATCGAGGCTGGCGAGGTCCAACCTGAGGAGCTCGATGCCTTCGTGAGAGCCCTTGGAGCGCCGATGGGACCGTGCGAGCTGGTGGACTATACGGGCGTCGATATCAGCGTGCACGGCGGCAGGTACTATGCGGAAAAAGTGCATCCCGACTTTGAGCCAGCTCCACATCTTGTCAAGATGATGGAAGCGGGCAACCTGGGTAAGAAGACCGGCAAGGGCTATTTCGACTGGTCACAGGGTCGCCCGGCGATCGACCTGTCCAAGGCGACGGACAAGTTCGACCCGATGAACGTCGTTGCCGTCCAGGTCAATGAGGCGACGAAGCTCATTGAGATGGGTGTCTGCTCGGCAGAGGACGTAGACCTGGCACTGACCAATTCCAGCGGCAATCCTGTCGGTCCGATGAGCGTTGCCAAAGGCGTTGAGCCCGCCGACCTTGCAAAGCGGCTGGAAGGTTTGGCCGAAAAGTACAACAAGGAGATATTCAAGCCCACCAAGATGATCAGGGACGGTGGATACAGGTAATCCCTGAGCGAGTGCGGGTGTTGCGGTTTGAGCGGGGGACGGTCCCGGACGGTACGGGATGGTCCCCCGCAACTGTGTTAGAGCGTGTGCACAAGATTTAGGGGGGACCATGACGGTTGATGACATCAAGACCGTGGCCGTAATCGGTGCGGGCGAAATGGGTCATGGGATCGCTGAAGTGGCTCTCGTAGCCGGGTACAGGGTGTTTCTTCGTGATATCCGGCAGGAGTTCCTGGACAAAGCGGTGCAGCGCATTGACGAGATCCTGAAAAGGCTCGTGCGCAAGGGTAGGGTGTCCCAGGAGGTCTACGGTGAGATCCACGGGGAGCGTCTTCGTCTCTGTGTGGACCTGAAAGAGGCTGTCCGGGAAGCGGATCTCGTAATCGAGGCGGTGCCCGAGATTCTCGACCTGAAAAAGGAAGTCTTCGGCGAGATGGACCGATCGGCGCCAGGGCATGCGTTGTTGGCGACCAACACGTCGACCATGCGCATCACGGAGGTCGCCAAAGCGACCGACCGACCGGATAAGGTGTTGGGGTTGCACTACTTCAATCCACCGATAATCATGAAGCTGGTGGAGGTGGTTCGCGGCGAGAAGACCTCCGACGAAACGATGCAGGTCGCCTGCGACTTCTGCCTGAGAAACAGAAAGGTGCCGGTACGGGTGGAGAAGGATGTACCCGGCTTCATCGTCAATCGTGTCCAGGCGCCGAGCGTTGTTCTGCTATGCGCCATCCTGGATGAAGGGATTGCTCAGCCTGAAGAGATCGACGCGCTCATGAGAAAGAGTCTCGGGATGCCCATGGGGCCGTGCGAGCTGATGGACTACATAGGCATCGACACTGCATATCGCGCCTCTGGGTACTTTGCCGAGTCTGTTCATCCTGATTTTGCTCCGGGACGCGCGCTCGAGGAGCGAATGAGCGCCGTCGAGCTGGGCAGGAAGACCGGAAAGGGGTTCTTCGATTGGTCCGAGGGTAGACCCAAGATCGACCTGTCCAAGGCAACGGACAGAATTGACCCGGTTGACTTCACAGCCGTTCAGATCAACGAGGCGACCAAACTCATCGAAATGGGCGTCTGTTCTGCCGAGGATATCGACACTGCGGTCGCGAAAGGGACGGGCAATAAGGTCGGTGTCATGACCGTGGCGAAGGACCATGATCCGGTGGCGCTGACACGGCGGCTCGAACGGTTGGCGGAGCGGTTCAACAAAACGATCTTCCGGCCCACACGGACTGTCCGGGAAGGAACTTACAGGTAGTCGGAAAAACTGGCGGGGAAAGCGCTTGGTGGTTATCTCAGTGCACCCGTGGTGAACCGTCTTGCGCGAAGCTCTTCGACGAGCTCTTGCTCGTTACTGATCTCGCGTTCGAGAATGGTCACGCATCGGCCCACCTCGTCTAGTCGGTGGGCGTCGCTGCCTGCAACGCCAATGAGGTCGAGTCGTTCGGCGACGCGCCGCGCCATATCGTTTCCCTGTTCCCTGACCATGCCGTTGAGGATCTCGACGCCGTCCACGTGCTGAAAGACGGTTCGTTCCGAGGCATCCTCGACGCTCATCTGGAACTCGGCCACACCGAAAAGAAGGAACCCGCGGAAAGGATGGGACACAATCGTCAACCCGCCGGCGCGTGTTACCTCGGCACGGAGTTCTTCCAGAACCGCCAGTACACCTTCGATCTTCTCTTCGTAACCGAACACAAGGACATGGCCGTGGTTGGTGCTGACCTCGTTGGCCCTCAGGATCAGAATTCCGCTGTCCCCGGCGAGATCTGCGGCCTCGTCGGGGTCCCACATCGCGTCGTGTTCGGCAAGGCACACCCCGTCCAATCCCATCCGGCGCGCCTTCTCGGCCAAATCCGCTGGATCAATCATGCTGCACGGCGAGTGTCGTTTGGTGTGCACGTGCAGGTCAATTCGCACCGATGTTTCCTTCCTCTGACCGCGCCATGCAGGAACCTTGGGCTTCCGGATGTTCACGCAACCACCTCTTGGCAAGCTCCGTGGTAGAAGCAGCCGGGTTGGTGGCGATTATCGGAGTCAGATCGTGAGCCATCCGGGCTTGGTCCAGGCATCTACCGCACTCGATCAGTATCTCAGCGAAGTGCTGACACCCTTTGCGACCGATCTCGCGGTATATCCGGGATGCCCATCCCTCTTCCCGAAGTGACACGCCGACCGCCTCTTGAAGCACGTCCACGGCTTTGGGGCAGACCGGATTGGTGTACCGCTTCATCTCGCCCTCGATCGCCGTAACTACGCCGTCGGGAATACGCACGTCCATCTCGATCTCCATAGCGTAAATATGATCCTCGAGAATTCCGTGGAACCGCACCGTGGTCTCGTCGAGAAACTCGGCTCCCACCAGCATGGTTCGGCTGAACGTGATCATGTCTTGTCCCTCTTAGAGCCCCAGCTCCTTCATGAGCGGGCTGTCGGGGGCAAACGCGATACAACTGCCCGCCATCCGTGGGTTCGATTCGAGCAAGGCTCTGCGCCCCTCCAGTAGCTCTTGCTCCGCCAGTCGTTCTCCAATCCGGATCTGCGGTACGGTGTAGTGAAGGATGACAGCGTTGCAGCATTCGAGCACGCCTTCGGTTAGCTCGCTGCATCCGGAAGCGCCACCAATCAGCCCGCGCACTATCTTGCGGAGACCCTGGCTCACACGTACTCCCACGATTCTTTTGACAAGTTCCGAGACGGCGGCACAATGTTCGTAGGGGTACCGGCTCACGCGGGCTTCCGCCTCGACGATCTCGAGGTCCGGGACACGTACCTTCATCCGGATCTCGGCCTCAAGAAGGCTGTCTTTCAAGCGCCACAGGACGGATAGCCCACGATCATCTAAGGGCTCCACTTCAACGACCTTGTTTCTCGTGAAGTCGAGTGTCACGGGATTGGCTCCGGCATTTTCCAGGTTCTCGCTCCTAACGGCACGAAAACACTCGCAGAGAACTCAGGGACGCTTCCGCTCTTGGATCTTCTTCAATTCGTCCCAGATCGTATCGACCTGTTTTCGAGTTTCCTCCAGACTACCTGAGTTGTCCACAACAAAATCCGCATAACCTTTCTTCTCCTCGATAGGCACCTGGGCAGAGAGCATGTTGGCGGCCATATCGCGGGGGATATTGTCGCGCGCCATAAGACGTTTTATCTGCAGCTCTTCGGGAATGTAAACGACAAGCACTCTGTGAAAGATGTGCTGCATGTTGAACTCGATCAGTAAAGGAACAACAACTTGAATAATAACGTCTGGATCTCTAGAAGCATGCTCATACACAAGCCTCACGAACTCCTGGCCGATCCTTGGGTGTGTGATACTCTCGAGCTTCTTTCTTTTCTCGATATCCTGGAACACGATTTCGGCTATCCTCTTGCGGTCAAGCGTCCTGTCCTCCTGAAGAACCTGTTCTCCGAAGTAGTCCACAACCTCCTCCCATGCGGGTTTGCCCGGTTCTACCACCATGCGGCTCAGCATGTCGAAATCAATGACCGGCGCGCCGAGGTTCGTCAGCATCTCCGACACCACGGTTTTGCCGCTGGCGACCCCGCCCGTGATCCCGAGGAGCAACCGGTTGTCTTTTCCTCTGATCGCCTCTATCTGAGACGCGCCTGAGTAGGAAGCCGGGAAAGCATTGGTGACGTCGAGTTCGGCGCCTGCATGGCTTATCGGGTAACGTATTCCTCGTTTGTAGAGCGCCTCCATACCCCGCAGCGCCTTCTCCATCATTCCGGCGGGAATCGCTATGACAAGCTCATCGTCCTGGGCATGGCCGTAACGACGTTCACCGTAGCATGGTATTGTCAGCGAGGGTTTACCGGTGAGGTAGCATCGCGCTATAGAATCCGCGCAAGAGGTCTCTCCGACGCAGTAGAACTCCATGACCTCGTAATCTTCGAACTGCAAGGAGTTTATAAAGAGCATCATCTGCGCCGGATTCGCGTAGATCAGGACGATGTCGGGCTCGAACGGATTATAGACGAGCGGTGCCATGACCACAGCCTCGTATTTGCCGACCGGCAGGCGGGGAATGGAGTTCTCGTACTTCTTGCCGTCCTCCTTTGTCTTGGTCCACACGATCTGCCGGAATGACCCGTCCTTCATCACGTCTGGGATGTCGGTAAGCCCTATTATGGAAGGACACATGGGAGATATGAAATCGTCGAGGTCGGCGCCGACCGTCCAGTCGAAGTTCCTGACCATGGTGACGAGCTGGCACATGGTGATCTTGTGGGTCATTCTTCGTATGAACGGTATCTCGTCGAGCGCTTCCTTGTTTTCGAGCAGCTTGAACGCAACGGGGAAGGATTTGAGCCTCATAAGCAGTTCCATCCGCCGCACAAGCTTCTCCCAGTCACGACTTGTCTTCATCGTTTGCTCCTTCTTCAACACGCCACCGGGTGTGCTTTTCGGGGACCGGTCCGACGTGATATTGTCTCATTTGCTCGTGTTCCTGTCAACGTTGCGCTTAGAATGACGGACGCGCTTGCTAGGCATTATGTAAAAGACTGCTTCCAGCAATCAACAACTGACAACCATCAACTGCCGCGCTTGACACCGCCCGGCGGGTTCCACTATTATAGCGGCGTTCGGGTTCATTTCGGCTAAGCGAACGGTGTTGTCATGCCTCAGGTTTGGGAGGGAAACGGGGCCAAAGCATACGAATCAAAGGAGGTTGAAAATGGCTTACGAGTTTATCATTGTCGAGAAAAAGGACCACATCACCACGTTGACGATTAATCGTCCCGAGGTGATGAACGCGATACATCCGCCTATCTCCCAGGAGATGGACGCGGTGTTCAACGAGTTCGCAGAGAATCCCGACGAGTGGGCGTGTATCGTCACAGGTACGGGCGACAGAGCGTTCTCGGCGGGCAACGATCTGAAGTTCCAGGCGACGGAGGGTCCGGGTGCCGTAGCTGAGGGGTTCGCCAAATGCAAAGGCGGGTTTGCTGGTATCACGAGCCGGTTTGACTGTTTCAAACCGTTCATCGCGGCGGTCAACGGTCTGGCGCTTGGCGGCGGGTTCGAGATTGCGATGAGCTGCGACATTATCATCGCCTCCGAGAACGCCAGCTTCGGGTTGCCTGAACCGCGCGTGGGTCTTATGGCGGGAGCCGGCGGCGTGCACAAGCTTCCGAGGCACATTCCGTATCATCTCGCCATGGGCATGATGCTGACCGGCCGCAGGGTACCGGCCCAGGAAGCGGCACAGTACGGGATCGTCAACGAGGTGGTCCCACTGGACAAGCTGATGGAAACCGCGAACAACTGGGCCGCACAGGTGCTGGAGTGCGCCCCGTTGTCCGTCCGTGCAAGCAAGGAAGCGGCGATTAAGGGAATGGAGATGCCGCTCGAAAAAGCCATGACTGAGATGTTCCCGGGGATGTCAGCGATGTACTCATCCGAGGACTTGATGGAAGGCCCCATGGCGTTCGTCCAGAAACGTAAGCCTCAGTGGAAGGGGCGCTGAAGCTACCATCGTACGTATAAAGACGAAATATTCTAGCGGCATTGCGTTGATTGGCCGACCGGGCCGCATGTCAAGACGGTGGGGTGTGTCCGCGTGACGCTACCGCCCGGAATCACGTTGGTGGAGAACTAGAGGCCAAAGTCAGTCATTTGGGGGGACAAGCCATGGAATCAAGACCGTGGGTTCGCCACTATGACCCGCTGGTACCGGCAATGATGAACTACCCGCGTATACCGGCGACGGACCTGTTGGGCAACGCGTGCAAGCTCTATCCGGACAAGTCGATCTACTGGTTCTACGGGTCGGAGATGAGCTATTGGGATTTTTCCAAGCTTGTGGTGCGCATGGCGAACGCGTTTGCGGGCCTTGGTATCCAAAAAGGCGACCGGGTATGTATCCAGCTTCCCAACAGCCCGCAGTATATGATCGCTTACTACGGCGCGCTTCTTCTCGGCGGGATCGTCGTGAACGCCAACCCCATGTACACGGCTGATGAGCTCAAGCACATAGTTGCCACCACGGAACCGAAGATGCTGGTGACGTTCAGCGACGTTCTGCCGACCATCCACAAGCTGTGCGAGGACGTGGAGATCTCCCAGGTGATAGTCACGAAGGTGACGGATTTCATCGAGGCGTTTCCCACGAGCACGGCGAAAGAGCTTGATCTGCCGGAAGGATGGCATCATTTCTCGGAACTGCTTGACGAGTCCAAGGATACGCGACTGCCGCGCGTGCCGGTGGATCCGGAGGATCCGGCGCTGATTCAGTTCACCGGCGGGACTACGGGGGTGCCCAAAGGTGCCGTTACAACCCACAGGAACATCGTATGCGCTTCGTTTCAGTTCAAGAGCTGGGCCAACGCGATCCTCGGATTGAAACCGGCGGATAACTACACCACGATGTCGATAATGCCGTTTTTCCACTCGTACGGCAACACGTGCCACATCAACACCGGCGTGTTATCGTGCGGGACGCTTATTATCGTTCCCCGGTTCGAACTGGACGAAGTGATGGGGATCATCGGCCAGTTCGACGAGATCGGCACCTTCCCGGTGGTGCCGACGATGCTTACCGCCATACTGAACCATCCGATGGCGCAGGAGCTGGAGATCGGCAAACGGATCCGCATGATGGGTTCCGGCGCGGCTCCGCTGCCGGTGGAGTTGATCGAGCGGGCCAGAGACATAAACCTTTTCGTCAGCGAAGGTTATGGTATGACCGAGAGCACCTCTGTCGGTACGAGCAACCCTATTGTCGGCATGAAGAAACCCGGCACCGTCGGGGTACCGTTCATGGACGTGGACGTGCGGGTCGTCGATCCCGATGAAGGGAAAGAGGACGTGCCCAAAGGCGAGCCGGGCGAGCTGATCATGCGTGGTCCGAACGTGATGAAGGAGTATTGGAACAACCCCGAGGAGACGGCCAACCAGCTACGCGACGGCTGGCTGTACACGGGCGATATCGCGGTACAGGACGAGGACGATTATTTCGCTATCGTGGACCGCAAGAAAGACATGATTATCGCGGGAGGGTATAACATCTATCCGCGCGATATTGACGAGGTGCTCTATCAGAACCCAAAGGTTCTCCAGGCGGTTGCGGTGGGAATTCCCCACGAGTACCGCGGCGAGACGGTCAAGGCGTTCGTTGTACTGAAAGAGGGCGAAACCGCCACGGATGAGGAGATTATCGACTTCTGCCGGGAGAAGCTGGCACCGTACAAAGCACCGAAGATCGTCGAGTTCCGCGATTCGCTCCCGACGTCCGCGGTCGGCAAGGTTCTGCGCAAGGCGCTTCGTGCCGAGGAAGAAGCCAGGAGGAAAAAGGAGGAATGATTTCAAGGGTAAGCGCAGCCGATGGCCAGCAAGGAACTTGAGAGGCTTATAGAATTCTTGAGGTCGCAGCCGGAGGTGGAGCCGGATCTGCCTCCAGCCGACCTTCGCGCCGGTTTCGAGGCAATTGCCGCAATGTTTCCGGTACCGCCCGACGTATCGCTGCAACCAGTGGACGTAGGCGGTGTGCCGGGTGAGTGGATCGTCCCTCCGGGTGCATCGGATGATCGTGTGGTCTTTTACCTGCACGGAGGAGGGTACGCGATCGGCTCAATTGCGACACACCGGGCTATGGTCGCGCGCATCTCGGAGGCGGCCGGCGCGCGAGCCCTCGTGATCGAGTACCGGCTGGCGCCCGAGCATCCGTTCCCTGCTGCGGTGGAGGATGCGGCGGCAGGGTACCGGTGGTTGCTGGCTCAAGGGGTGGACCCGGCACGCGTCGTGGTGGCAGGCGATTCCGCAGGTGGGGGTCTGACGGTGGCGGTTCTGGTGTCGCTGCGAGATGCCGGCGACGCGATGCCGTCGGCAGCGGTGTGCCTCTCTCCCTGGACGGATCTTGAAGGAACAGGGGAATCTTTGGCGAGCAAGGCCGACATCGACCCGATGGTCCAGCGTGAAGGGATCGAGATCATGGCAAAGATGTACCTGGCCGGCGCTGATCCGCGTACGCCGCTTGCCTCTCCCATATACGCCGACCTGCACGGACTGCCGCCGATGCTGATTCACGTTGGTACGGCCGAAGTCTTGCTGGATGATGCGGTGCGGCTCGCCGACCGTGCACGGGCGGCCGGCGTTGAGGTCGCGCTCGAACCGTGGGAGGATATGATCCACGTGTGGCATTGTTTCGCTCACGTTTTGCCGGAGGCTCGGCAGGCGATCGATCGTGTCGGCGAGTTCATACGGGAACGCACGAGCTCGTAGCGGCCGGGGGCTGGTCCAACGGCTCCTGCAGTGCTTGGAGGGTATTTATAGATGAGGACTGCAAATCTAGGGAGGACATGAACGATGGAATCCAGACCATGGCATCGTCACTATGACTACAACGTGCCGACCACCATCCGGTACCCGCGCATAAGCGTGCCAGAACTGCTTGCGCTTCCCGCCAACGCGGTACCTGACAAACCTGCCACGATCTTCCACGGAACCGAGCTGTCGTTCTATCAGCTTCGCAGACTGGTGCTGCGCATGGCGAATGCGCTGGGCGAACTGGGTGTGCGGAAAGGGGACCGGGTCGGGATTCAACTGCCAACGTCGCCGCAGTACATGATCGCCTACTACGCCGTGTTGTCTCTCGGTGCCATAGTGACGAACATGAACCCGATGTACACGGTGGACGAGCTGAAATACATGGTTGACCATACGGGTGCGACGACGATTTTCGCGAGCGACCTGACCATGGGCAACATCCGCAAGCTGTGCGAGCAGGTCGAGATTCCGCGCGTGGTGATCACGCGCGTGGCAGATTTCGTTGACGGGACAAAGCCGGGCTCGCTCCCGAAGCTTGACCTTCCGGAGGGCTGGCACCATTTCTCGTCGCTGATCGACAACTGCACGAACACTAAGCGTCCGCGAGTCGAAATTCAGCCGGAAGATCCTGCCCAGATTCAGTTTACGGGTGGCACGACAGGCGTTCCGAAAGGTGCGACGCTGACGCACGCCAACGTGATCACAGCGGTCCTCCAGTGCGCGCAGTGGGGTAATGCGACACTTGGGCTCAGACCCATCGCGGAGCGAAACGTGTTGTCCGTGTTGCCGTACTTCCACGCGTACGGAAACATCGTTGTGATGAGCACCTCGTTATTCAACTGCACGACACAGATCCTGCTGGAGCGGTTCGAGATCGACGCCCTGATGGATCTGATGGCCGGTTTTGAAAGGATCGATTTCTTTCCTTCGGTTCCGACGATGATCAATGCGGTTATCAACCATCCTCGGGCCGAGGAGCTTGGGCTGGACAGGAAGTTGGGCCTGTTAAATTCCGGTGCGGCGCCGATGCCGACGGAGCTTATCGACCGGATCAAGGATATGGGCATCTTCTACGGCGAGGGATGGGGTATGAGCGAGTCCACTTCTCTGGGCATCTCAAATCCTGTCCTGGGCTTGAGCAAAGCGGGAAGCATCGGCGTTCCGTTCCCCGATACGGACGCGAAACTGGTGGACGTTGAAACCGGAACGGAGGAGGTGCCGGTCGGCGGGCCGGGAGAGATCGTCATGAAGGGGCCGCTGGTCATGAAAGGGTACTGGGATGATCCGGAGAAGACCGCCGACCAGATCCGGGACGGATGGCTCTTTACCGGAGACATCGCCGTGCGCGATGAGGACGACTATTTCTTCATCGTGGACCGGAAGAAAGACATGATCATCGCGGGAGGATACAACATCTATCCGCGCGAGATCGATGAGGTGCTCTACCAGCATCCGAAAATCATGGATGCGGTTGCCGTAGGCATAAATGACGAGTACCGAGGTGAGACGGTCAAGGCATTCGTGGTGCTCAAGGAAGGCGAGACCGCAACGGATAAAGAGATTATCGCTTTCTGCCGGGAGAAGCTGGCGGCGTATAAGGCACCCAAACTGGTTGAGTTCAGGGATGAGCTTCCCAAATCGGCCGTGGGCAAAGTGTTACGCAAGATCCTTCGCCAGGAGGAAGAGGACAAGAAGAAGGCGAAGAAAGGGTAGTGTCGGCAGCGGCCGCGTCGCGCGGTTGCCCGGTATCAGTTCTGTTGACAAGTGGGCAAGGGGCGCTTGGTGCTCCACGGTGCCCTAAGAGGTTTGAGGTATGGAAATGTCTTCAGGCAGTCACAAGAAGCTTGAGATACTCACATCGGTTTGCGCGGATCATTATGGGACGGCTCGTGCCGCTGCGGAACGCGGTGAGAAGGTCGCTGGATACATGTGCACGTACACGCCGGTCGAGCTGCTCCACGCGGCGGGGTACTTGCCCGTGCGGATACTCGGCCGCGAAGGGGTTATATCGCTCGCCGATGGACACCTGCAGGTTTTCGCATGTACTCTTGCATGCAGCGCGCTTGATATGGCGCTGTCGGGTGAACTGGATTTCCTCAGCCTGATGGCGTTCCCGCACACGTGCGATACCATACAGAACCTGGCGGAGATATGGAAGGAGAATATGTCGGAAACGCCGGTGCTAACAGTATCGACACCGGTCTGGGTCGATAACGAGCACGTTTTGGAGTTCTACCGAGAAGAGCTTGCCCGCGCGCGCCGTTTCCTCGAAGCGCAGATCGGCACGGAGATATCGGACGGCTCGATAGACGACAGCATTAAGCTGCACGACAAGCACAGATCGATGATGCGGCGGCTGTACGAACTCAGACGCGCTCGGCCCGGTAGTCTTTCAGGTGCCCAGATGTTATCGGTCGTTCTGGCATGGTTTCTGATGCCCAGAGAGGAGCATCTGCGCGCGGTGACGGAACTTGTCGGCGATCTCGAATCAGCAGAACCGGAGACGGACTCGAGTCTGCCGAAAGTGCTCGTCGTGGGCGCCGCGTGTCGCAGCGAGGGCTACCTGGCGGCTATTGAAGATGCAGGATGCATCGTAGTGGACGATGAGCTGTGCACGGGGTCGCGTGCGTTTGCCATTGAAGCGGTGCCGGACGGTGACCCGATCGATCGGCTGGCTCGGATGTATCTGAGTCGCGTCCCGTGTGCATCAAAACACTGTCCCGGATGCGATACGGGCGCTCGGTTGGTTGACAAGGTCCGTCAATCGGGTGCTGACGCCGTGATCTTCCTGTATACAAAGTTCTGCGACCCGTGGGGGTTTGACTATCCCTACCTGCGTGACGCTCTCGATGCGGCGGGAATCCCGTCGCTGCTCGTGGAGATCGAGCAGCATGTGCCGCCGGCGGAACAGATCAAAACGCGGTTTTCGGCGTTCGTGGAGATGATCGGGGCAGCGGCAGTGGGATGAGCTATAACGTTTTTCGGGAAAAAGGGTGGCGGTATGAAAGTTGACTTGCGCAGCGATACCGTGACGAAACCGTCTGCGGCCATGCGGGAAGCTATGGCAGCCGCGGTGGTTGGCGACGACGTCTATGGCGAAGATCCGACAGTGAACGAGCTGCAGCGGCGCGTAGCGGAGCTGCTCGGCAAGGAAGCGGCTCTTTTTGTTCCGTCGGGGACGATGTCGAACCAGATTGCCATCAGGTCGCAGACCCACCACGGCGACGAGATCGTCATGGAGAGAACCTGTCACCCGTTCAATTTCGAGTCGGGCGCTATGGCGGCATTGTCCGGTGTCCAGGTGAACCTTGTGGACGGCGACCGCGGCAGATTCCGCGTGGAAGATCTCGAACATATCGTACGGCCGCCCAACCACCATTTTGCGCAAACCGCATTGATATCGGTGGAAAACACGACGAATAACGGTGGCGGCGCGATCTTTGACGTGAAAGAGATAGCGAGAATACGGGAGTTCGCGACCGAGCGCAAGCTGAGGATGCATCTGGACGGCGCGCGGTTGCTGAACGCATGCGTGGAAACCGGCATTGCGGCGCGCGAGTACACCCAGCATTTCGACACGGTTTCTATCTGCCTGTCGAAGGGTCTCGGCGCACCCGTAGGGAGCGTGCTTGCCGGTTCCGCCGAGACGATGGACAAGGCCCACAGGTTTCGCAAGATGTTCGGCGGCGGTATGAGACAGGCCGGTATCCTTGCCGCCGCGGGCATTTACGCGTTGGATAACAACGTTGACCGGTTGAAAGATGATCACCGGCGCGCCAGACGGCTCGCCGAAGGCATTGCGTCAATGGAGTCGCTCAAGATAAGGTGGCCGGTGGACACAAACTTCGTGATGATCGACATCTCCGGGACGGGTCTGTCGGTAGCGGAAGTCGTTGAACGCCTCGGCGCGGAGGGAATCCTTATTCTTGGAGCATTTCAAACGTTACGAGCGGTGACGCATCTCGACGTGGACGATGACGGTATCGAGTATGCTGTGGAGACGTTCAGGAGACTATTCGGATAAGATGAACAAGAAATATGTCCCAATCAAAGCCACGGAAACCTATCAGCAATTGATGATGGAGTACTACATGGAAGCCAAGATGGCTGAAGGTACCGACCGGAAGATAGCGTGGATCACCAGCGGCGCTCCGGTCGAGATCTTGAACGCCGCAGACGTCATACCGATATATCCGGAGAACCATGCGGCGTTGTGCAGCGCGCGACACGAGTCGAACGAGCTCGCCCAGGTGGCTGAAGAGCGCGGGTTCTCGCGCGACCTGTGCGGTTATGCGCGGACTGATTTCGGGTCGTTGTACACCGGCAACAGCCCTATCGGCGGGTTGCCGAAACCGGATTTCTTATTGTGCTGCAACAACATCTGCGGCACGGTAACGAAATGGTACCAGCAGTTGCAGCGCGACCTCGGCGTGCCGCTTCTGTATCTCGACACGCCTTTCGTTCACGATGAGAGGCCGACCGACGCCGCCATAGCGTACGTTCGTGCACAGTTGGAGGATATGATAACCGCGGTCGGCGATATCGTCGGCAAGCCGGTCGAGATGGATACACTTCTCGGGATGTTGATAGGCGGCCGCGAAGCGAGCATGCTGTGGGGCGATATACTCGACCTGCTTGCCGCGAAACCCGCCCCGATCAGTTCCTTCGACACGTTCATCCACATGGCCCCGATCGTGGTGATGCGCGGACTGAAGAAGTGTCTCGACTACTACGAGCTGCTCCACGAGGAGGTCAAACAACGCGTCGCCGACGGGATCGCAGCGGTTCCCGGCGAACGGTTCCGGCTCGGGTGGGACAACATAGCCATCTGGTACAACCTGCGTGATATGGCGAAGAAGTTTGCCAAACGCCAGGCGTGTCTGGTCGCCGCCACATACACTTACGGCTGGGCGACGCAAGCTATGGCGGACGATTATGACGATCCGATGGACGCTATGGCTGCAGGGTATACGGCGTCGTATATCAACAGCGGGTTCCACGTGCGCAAGAAAGTGCTGTCCAGTATGGTCGAGAAGTACGATCTCGACGGTGTTGTGATGCACTCGAACCGCAGTTGCCGGGCGTACTCGATCGGCATGTACGATCTGGCGAGGTTCCTTGAAGAAGAATGCAACGCGGCGGTGCTAATGATCGAGGCGGACCATTGCGATCCGAGAAGCTTCGCCGAAGAGCAGACCTTCACCCGTATCGACGCGTTTATCGAGACCCTCGAGTCACGAAAAGCAGTGGCTTGATCTCTTCGACCATTACCTCCCTGCGGCTTTTCTGTGTTCCTGTGAGGTGGTGAGGTAGATGTTGCGTTCGACGTCGTTGATCGCAGCGTGTGCCAGTTGCGCCAGCGCTTCAGCCCTTACGGCGTGTGCGTCACGGTTCTCGGGTTCCGCGCCAAGCACAACGTCGGTCAGCTGCAGCACAAGCTGCGGTTCGTTGTCCTGGAGCGCCTGTTGGGCCCGTTGGACGAGCGGTTCTGAACTTCCGGCGGCGTCGACCACAGCGGCGTGGAATCTGGACACGGGGCCGGGATTCAGATTTGACGGGTTGAAATCGTACCAGCCGGTATACTGGCGGTAGATGCCGTTGATCCCCCATTCAATACGTCCGTACCGAGGCGCGAGATACGGCAACCGCGCTAGCTCGTCCGGCAGGCGGACTTCTTCGCGGATCTCTTCGAGCGACATCCCCTGGTTGATGCGTTTGACCGTCTCGTCGTGTACGTAATGGATGGCCTTGGCGTAGTTCGCCAACGTCTCCTCGATCACATCCTCGCCGACGACCGGCGGGCCGTGCGAAGGGACCAGGTAAGCGGGACGCAGTTCACGCATCCGGTCGAGCGATTCCGCCCACTTTCTGACCGGCCGATCGTGTTTCATCGGACTCGCGAGCATCGGGAAGCTCCGATAGAAGAGGTCGCCGGGAAACAGGATCCGTTCTCGCGGCATCCAGACCATCAGATGGTCAACCGTCTCGCCCTGGGTGTGGTACAGCTCGAACCGGACGCCGCCTTCCTCGAAACTATGCTCCTCATCGAACAGGATGTCCGGCGGGATGTAGCCGCTAACCCACCGTTGGGTCGGGAGCTTGTCCGCGGGCGTATCCGGCTTTATACCCAGCGAGGCAGCGATGGTCGCGCTAAGATCCTCGGCCAACCTGCTACCGCGTTCTTCTCTGGGAAGGCCGAACCCGAACTGATAGTAGTTGAGACGTCGGTTGTACCCGAGCAACAAGGTGTGTTTTGCCGTCTCGCTCACGTGCGCCGCTTGAGCGATGACCTTGGTATTCTCGCCTTTGAAGACCTTCGCACCGTGGACGTGGTCGCCGTGGAAATGGGTGTAAATGATGCGGCTGACGGGGAGTTGGCTGACCTTGCGGAACTCCTCCACTGTCGCGCGCGCGGTGCTCTGACTCTCGGTAGTGTCAATGACGACAACGCTCGAGTCGGTGATCACGTAGATCACGTTGCCGAGCGCGTAACCGGTCGCACTGTAAACCCGGTCGGTGACTTTGATCAATGTAGGTTTTTCAATTGCTAGCTGGGCGTCTGCACCTCTCGTCGCGAGCAAACTGAAGAACAGCAGAAACGTGATCGAGCAGATTCTCAACATTAGCAGTACCTCCCAAGTCTTGTGCATACTTGTTTGCGGTTCAACAAGCAATTAGGGCATCAAACGTCACGACGGTCAATCCCACCCTGTGAAGGAGTCGTAGTAAGCCTCTTGCTATGCTTCCGCGGGCGCCGCTGCCGGCTCTTCACCGGTGTTGAACTCGGGATGCAACGCGGTGGTACGAATAAGGAACGCCAGCACGATGGAGCCGGTCAACAACACCGTGGAGTAGAAAAACGCCAACTCGAAGCTCTTGGTTACGTCGAAGATCGCGGCCATCACGGCCGGCCCGAAGATGACGCCTATCGCAAACCCCATCATGACGTATCCGATGATTTTGCCGAAATCGCGTGCGCCGAAACAGCGGCCGACAAGTATCGGCAGAACAACAGCGTTAGCGGCAACACCGAATCCTTGGAAAAGCCCGAAGACCACAACGGGAGGGGTACCTCTCCACCCGACTCTGAGCACGAGTAGCCACAGGGCAAGTGTGCCGCCCATTAAGAAGAGACCAGCAGAGGCCATAAGATACTTCGGGTCAAGACGGTCGGATAACCAGCCAAAGATGAACCGCATCGGGATCGTAACGAGTACAGCACAGATCATGAAATAGGGCGCTGTCTTCATTGTATACCCCCCTTGCTGCTCGGCGAAAAGCTGGGTGTTGTTCTGTATACCGGACATGGCAACAAGCTGCAGGAGGTAAACTCCAAAAATGAGCCAGAACGTCGGGGTACTCAACGCGCGCTTGACGGAGACGCCCAAGAGCGACTGCGCCGCTCCGGCGCTTTCGCTGGTCGGTTCGAGTCCATCAACGTACTGGCCGACATCGGCCGGTCGGTTCCTGAGCCAGAGTGCGAGCGGTGGGACGACAATCAGGTAGTTTAGAACGACACCTACACGCACCGCACCGCGCCACGCGGTCAGCTCGCCGCCCATGCCGGTCAGTAACCGCAGCGCAAGAGGTGCTTCCGCAAAACTCCCCACGGAACCGGTCCAATTAGTGAAGAACACTAGGAACTTGGTTATGAGCCACGGGACAAAAGCTCCGCCGATGCCGACGCCCATCATGACCAGTGCCATAGCCCGACCCCGGTACTTGTCGAACCAGAGTGTAACTACAGTCTGGGCGGGCAGGAGTATCGTGGCGGCCGCGACGACGCCGGCGGCGAGGTTCAGTACGTAAAGCTGCCGGTAGTCGGTGATCATTGACAGAAACAAAAGGACCAGTCCGGCGCACATTGTTCCAGTAATGAACACCCTCCTGGCACCGTATTTTTGTATCCATATCCCGATCAGGGGTGAAGACAGCCCGAAAACTACAGCCCATAGGACGGCGGCACCCTGCAACTGAGCCGCACTGCATTTGAGGTCCTCGAGAAGACGCGGCACGTATACCATGAACCCGTAAAACCCGTTCCCGGCGGTGTGCACGAGGGTATACATCAAGAGGATTACAATCGACCAACCATAGAACATTCCGGTTTTCTGTCCAGGATTTTCCATGAGACTCTCCCCAAATGGCCCCTAGCCGAACAGCTTTGTCCCCAGTTGTCCCGAAATTGACAATAGACTACTATTGCGAACGAAGCATTGTCAAGCGCTCGTATCGCGCCGTGGTGTCAATGAAGGGCTGCGAAAGCCCGAAAAGCTTGACCGAGCCGTTCACAAGTCAGTACTATTGCGCGTAGGCATCTGTTTGTCTCAGGCACTTCAAGGGGGTGTCGGCTGAAACGCTGATTGCGGAATACTTGAAGAGAACGTGCAGGCATTGGTGTGGAACAAGGGAGAACTGAGTGGAGAATCGTCCGAGACGTTACGATATTGATTGGCTGAGAGTGTTCGCGATGTTAGCGATATTCCTTTATCACTGCGCGAGGTTCTTCAACGAGGAAGACTGGCACGTGAAGAATAACGAGCTAAGTTTTGGAATCTCGGTCGGTGCCGACGTTGTCGGACAGTGGACCATGCCGCTGTTTTTCACAATTTCCGCTATAAGCGCTTACTATGCGTTGGGCCATCGATCCACCGGGCAGTTTGTCAGGGAGAGGTTCAAGCGGCTTGTCGTACCGCTGATTTTCGGTTCGTTGGTCATAATTGCCCCGCTGCAGGTCTGGATAGAGCGAGTTACCCACGGCGATTTTTCCGGCTCGTTTCTGGAGTTCTATTTTCCGCACTATTTCCGGGGTTTCTACGCGTTCGGTGGCAACTTCGCGTGGATGGGACTTCATCTGTGGTATCTGGGAATGCTTTTTCTGTTTTCCTTGATCACGCTGCCGCTTTTCCTTCGTCTGAGAGGAGACAGAATGCGTGGCTCGATGTCCCGACTAGCGTTTTTCTTCAGCAGACCGGGAGCTACATTCTTAATGGCCATTCCTCTTGTGGTCACGGGACTGCTGGTCGAACTGCAACCAGAAGGGATTGGCATGAGGGACTTCGGCGGTTGGAGTCCTTTGATGTACCTGGTCTTTTTCATCCAGGGATACCTGGTCGCGTGCGATCCGCAGTTCAGACGGGCGATCGAGCGCCAGAGAGTTGCTGCGCTGGTGCTGGGCGTTGCCGCCACGCTGCTGGGAGCTTTCTTGTTGGTGTCCGAGACCGTGCCTTCTTCCCGGCACCCCCTCTTGGCTATCTTGCGCGGATGCAACACGTGGTTCTGGTTGTTAGCCATACTCGGGTTCGGCAGCAGATACCTCGGCTTCACCAACCGGACGTTGAGATACTCTAATGAAGCCATTCTACCGTTCTACATAATGCACCAGACCGTGATCGTCGCGATAGGTTTTCTCATCGCTGACTGGAGTTTGGGCGTGACGACGAAGTACCTCATCCTGAGCGTGTCGTCGTTTCTTGTGACAGTTGGCATTTATCACTTGCTCATCAAGCGAGTCAAGGTGCTGCGGGTTCTGTTCGGTATGAGGCTGAAATGACGGATTCTATCGGGGTCGGTCAAGCAGCGATTGCCCAGGAGGGAGCGTGATGGGTACGGAATTGTTAACAGCGTTCGGGAGGACCTTGTTCTGTCTGGCTCTGGGCGTTCTGATAGAAGTTGCAGCCGCTGAGCGCGCGCATGCGGAGGAGACGGCGGATCCGGGTGGCAAGATCAAAGCGTTCTGCATCGATTTCAACTGGGGTCCGGGCGGCCCTAACGGGTTTGCGGCCCCCGGACTCTGGGCGGATGCCGACCCCGAAAAACATGTCAGGTGGTACAAGGATCTGGGCGCGAACACGATACAGACGTTCTGCGTCTCCTGCAATGGGTATGCGTGGTACAAGGGCGGGGTGGTTCCCGAACAGCCGGGACTCAAATCCGATTTTCTGCGGGAGGTTGTCGAGCTCGGTCACGAAGAAGGGATGAAAGTTATGGGATACTTCTGCGTAGGAGCAAACACGCTCTGGGGCAAGACGCGTCCGGAGTTAAGCTATGGTATCCCCAGCAACCCTCACATACCGTTCACGACGGAATACCTCGACTACCTGTGCGCTTCGATCAAGGACGCTCTGACACAGACGGACATCGACGGGTTCATGATCGACTGGGTGTTTAACACCGGCGGAAAGTGGTTGAACTGTGAAAAGAAGATGTACGAGGAACTTTTCGGCGAACCGTTTCCGGGGATAGAGTCTATTGACGAGGCTAAGACGTTGGAGTTTCATCGCCGTGCCGTGGATAGGTGTTGGTCGCGGATCCGCGCGACGGCAAAATCCGTCAAACCGGACTGCGTCATCTGGCTTAGCTGTCACGAGCTTAACAATCCTCAGGTTGCGGGATCGAGGATGTTCCGTGAAATTGATTGGTTGATGAACGAGCATCCCGATCCCTCCTTGCTGGAAGCGGCACGAGACGCAGTTGGTCCTCATACCCAAATCGTGCAGTGTCTTTGCGGATGGGGGGACCAGCACGATGCGGCGAAAGTCATCAACGATCCGCTTTACAAAGATGTGGGTTTCTATGGGTTTGCCAGGCCGGACAAGACCTCGTTCCCTCCAATCACGAGGTCCAAAGACGGCGAGCTTACCGGAAATGCCAGGAACATAGAGATCATGCGGAAGGCGTTCAGGGCTGAATGAACCAGAGAAACGCATAATCAGGAGGTGAAGATGCAGTGAAAAAAAAGATGCTTCCTGTCATTAGCGCGCTGCTGGCCAGCTTTTTTGTCGTATCGCGGGCACCGGCGGCAACAACCGTTCTCGTTGAAGCCGAGGGTTTCCAGAACCGAGGCGGTTGGGTAGTTGACCAGCAGTTCATGGATCAGATGGGCTCGCCGTTTCTGTTGGCGCACGGGCTCGGCGCTGCTGTCGAGGACGCGACGACAACGGTAGCCTTTCCTGAAACGGGCGAGTACAGGGTATGGGTTCGCACACGTGATTGGGTAGGCTCCTGGAAGAAGCCTGATACACCTTCGTCCATGAAAGCTGATGGCACGCCGGGCGAGTTCGAGATTGTCGTCGACGGAACGGCGTTGAAAACGATCTTCGGTGTCGAAGGTGCCCGGTGGCACTGGCAGGATGGCGGAACCGTCAATGTAGAAAATGAGCGGGTGGACATCGCGCTTCGCGATCTGACCGGTTTTGATGGTCGTTGCGATGCCGTACTTTTCTCAAAGGACGCGACATTGGTGCCGCCGAACGAGGATCCGGAAATGGCTATGTTCCGAAGGCGCATCCTTGGCTACCCGGAGGAACCGCCTGATGCCGGCAGCTTCGACTTTGTCGTTACCGGAGGAGGCGTCGCTGGAACTTGCGCCGCGATCTCAGCTGCCAGACAGGGCCTTCAGGTGGCGCTCATTCAAGACCGGCCGGTACTGGGCGGCAACAACAGCTCGGAAGTGCGCGTCCATCTTGGAGGCAAGATCAATCTGCCGCCGTATCCTGCCATCGGCAACGTTGTGGATGAGATTGATCCAAAACATCAGGGCAACGCTCAGCCCGCATCCTTTTACGACGATGAGAAGAAGCTTCAGCGCGTTCTCGCAGAAAGCAACATTCAGCTGTTCCTCAACATGCACGTCAACGAGGTTGAGATGAGCGGAAGTCGAATCTCGGCCGTTATCGCGCAGAATACCAGGACCGGCGAGCGGCTTCGGTTTCCCGCACAGACATTTGCGGACTGTACGGGGGACGGGACGGTTGGTCTCCTCTCGGGCGCCGACTTTCGTATGGGTCGCGAATCCCGTGCCGAAACCGGCGAGCTGCTGGCACCCGAAACGGCAGACAAGATGACGATGGGCGCATCAGTCATGTGGTATTCGGTTGAGGAGAAGGTTACGTCCACCTTTCCTGATACGCCGTGGGCCGTTCAGTTCGACGATCATACCTGCCAGAAGGAAACCAGGGGAGAGTGGAACTGGGAAACGGGTATGGATCGTCATCAGGTTGATGAGTTCGAGTATATCCGCGATCACGGTCTGCGCGTTGTCTACGGCAACTGGTCGTTTTTGAAGAACAAGAGCAAATGGAAGCAGGAGTATGCTAATCGCCGACTGGATTGGGTTGCCTATATTGGCGGCAAGAGAGAATCGCGCAGGTTGATGGGAGATGTCATACTGAAACAGCAGGATATTGAGCAATCCAGGCCGTTTCCTGACGCGTGCGTGACCACAACATGGTCTATCGACTTGCACTATCCGAGAAAGGATGAGCGGTTTGATGGAGAACCGTTCCGTGCTGTTGCCGAACAGAAGGAGATCAAGCCGTATCCCATCCCATTCCGATGTTTGTATTCGATAAACATGGATAACTTGATGATGGCCGGTCGGAACATCAGCGTAACGCACGTGGCGCTTGGAACGGTTCGTGTTATGAGAACGACCGGTATGATGGGAGAGATAATCGGACTTGCGGCTTCACTTTGCAGCAAGCACAACAAGGATCCCCGAGGCGTGTATGAAGATCATCTGGAGGAATTCAGACAATTGCTGGAGCGCGGCGTGAAGAGCGCTGATAGCGGCGAGTCACGCACATGAACAGGAGCAGCAGACTCATCAAGCCTAGCGGATGAGTTCTAAAGCAGTTGTCCTTAGCCCTGAGACAGATTCAGGCGTGAACAAAGCCCACGTGGATTCGTAACCGCCTTCGTCGAGGTCGTCCTGTGGCATCAGGTAACCGGTGACGCCGTCCGCAAAGGATACGACGACCGTGGGACCGTCACACACGCGAGTACTCCGTACGCATGATGATTTCGTCCTGCATTTGCGGGGAGAGCCGAGTGAAATAGTCGGCGTAACCAGCTACTCGAACGATAAGATCCCGATGAGCTTCGGGATGCTCGCGGGCTTCCCTCAAGCGCGCGGCGTCCACAACGTTCACCTGGATCTCGAATCCGCCGAGTCGAAGAAACGTGAGAATCAGCGAACGCAGCGCTGAGAAATCCTCCAGCCTGCTGAATAGCCCGGCGCTGAACTTCATGTTGAAGGCCGCACCCCCAATCATCGGCCGGTGATCCCATGACGTGGTGGAAAGGATGGCGGCAGTGGGCCCCAGTTTCTCGCGGCCTTGTGCAGGGCCGCAACCATCGGCAAGCGCGGTCCCGCCTATCCGTCCGTCGGGCGTGGCTCCGGTATCCCGCCCAAAAACCTCGTGCATTATCCAGCAAAAGGCGCCCGGCACGAAAGGGCTGCCGTCCGGCTCCATCCGGTGCAAACCGCATTCTTCCCTCAGCCGAGCCACCGTATCCACAAACAACCGGTCCACCTCATCACAGTCCTGGCCATACTTTGGATAGGTGTCGAGGAAGCGTCGCCGGAGCGGTTCGTGTCCCTCGAAATTTTGGTCCAGAACGGATTTCAACTCGCCGATCGATAGACGTTCTTGGTTGAACACCTCCTCGCGGATCACGTACAACGAGTCGACGAGGTTCGCCAGGCCGACAAAAGAGCACTCGACCCAGTTGTATCGGGCACCGCCATCGTCAATGTCGCGTCCCCGTTCCAGACAGTCGCGCGTAAACACGCTCTGCAAAGGTTTGCGGCCACGTTCTCGCCTTATCCTGCGGGCCTGGTTCTCATTGTCTACACTGCAGGCAATCTGACGGGCAACCCGCTCGAAGTATCGTTTTCGGAAGGCGTCGAAATCGGAGTTCGAGGCCCCGGTCTCGACCTGGTCGGCAATCTCTTCGAGCAATATGCCGCACAAGTTGAAATAGGGGCTTGCGACCCATACGTTGCTGCTTTGCGCCGGGGTGATCTCGACACAGGTCGAGTTGATGTAGTAGCACCGCTGTTCCGCCGGTACGCCGAGCGCCTCCATACCGCCCTGGATTGTCTCGTCACCGAAGAACGCGGGTGTCGGGTACCCTTTGCCGATGAGTTCGACGGCGAGGTCCACCAGGTCGTCGGGCGTACCTTCGTGCCAGCACACGCCGACAGTCGGATAGATCATATTGGTCCGGCGAAGCGCTTCGAGGCAAAGGCAGGAAATCTCGTTGGTGATGTCGCGACCGTGCGCGTCCCGGCCGCCTACCATGACCGACATGGCCAGACCGTCGGGAACATAGTCGTTTATGAGCAGATACAGGCTCTCTATAAGCAGCAGCGGATCGTCGTGCCCGGCGTCTGTCTCCGCGCGGCCGTTCTCGTAGAATGGCCTAAGGACGCGGTCCAGATGGCCCGGTACTACCAGGCCTGCACCGTCCCCTTGCATGATGGCGAGTGTGACGAACCACACCAGTTGGATGGCATCGCGGAAGCACCGGGGCGGGTCATGAACCAGCCGGCGACATGACGCCGAAATGGCCGCAAGTTCCTTCTGCCTGTCGGCGGACGCCTCCTGCAAGGCGGCTTCGGCCGTTTCCGCCGCATGCTCGATCAGGGCGGCCAGACCCTCCAGAGCGTACAGGAACGACTGATAGACCTCAGCAGTCCCGCCGTCACTGTCACGCATCTTAGCGGTGATTTCCGTCGAAAGACCGGCGATACCCTCCACCATGATGCGGGAAAGGTCCAGTTCGCAGTGGCCTGTCTGTCCCGGTGGCGTCGGAAACTGTTCGAGATACCGGAGCGCCTCGGCGTGCGCGTCCGGGGCGAGAGGTTCGGCCGGGGGCGCGGACAGGCGGCCCGCAAGAAGCTCGAGATCGTCGATCTCAAAACGGAGACCTCCGAGGATGTCGCGCGCCAGCAGCCCGCGGCGCACCTGCCAGGAGCCGTCTCCTTCCGACGCGCGCAACGATCGGGCTACATCGATGGGATCGTTGAGCATGAATTTCGCCGGCTCAGAGCCTTTCCGCGTCAAGAGCCGTTTGCGAAGCTCGCCGATTCTCTCTGTTCCAGTCATGGTGCGCTGCTCCAGGAATGTTGTAGTTCGAGTAGAGTTGGCGCATGCCGTGTTTGCACACGGCATCAGCGCTGACAAAGCTCATCGTGCGCCTGCGGAACACTTTATACGGTTTTAGGCAACCCTTGTCAAGAGCGCTCGCCAAAAATCCGCGCGATGTGCCGAGCCTCACGCAGCAAATAGACTGCAAGACATGAAACGAACCGTTCCGGCCGATACCAGTCCTTGACACGAACAGGGTTGAAACTGATAATGTGGTATCGGCAGCGTACGCAGGGAGTTTTGTGGAAAGAGGAGGTGCCGGAATGGGAACAGTTCTAGTAGTATTTCACTCTCAGGGTGGTAACACTAAGGCAGCCGCTGAGGTTTTGGCCGAAGGCGCCAGAGCTTGCCCGAACACGCAGGTCGTTGTCAAGGAGGCGCTGCAGGCGAACACAGATGATCTGCTTTCGTGCGACGCGGTCGCTGTGGGAACACCTGATTACTTCAGTTACATGGCGGGCGGTCTGAAGGATTTCTTCGACCGGACTTTCTATCCCACCCAGGGAAGCGTCACGGACAAACCATGCGGGATCTTCGTCACACATGGTGGCGGCGGACGGGCAGTGGACAGCGTCAAAAGCATTTGCGCCACGTTCAAGTTCAAGGTCGTGGGAGAGCCGGTTCTTGTGAAGAATACCCCTGACGACGAGGCAAGAACGAGGCTGGCGAACCTCGGCAGACTATTAGCCGACGCGGCAACATAGCTGACGTTGCTCTACGTTGCTGCCTGGAACTGAGTTATGGTCCGGGCGGCGGGATTTGAACCCGCGACCTG